>Ga0209820_1000017_pt1 | contig 45243 bp, 62 predicted proteins | sample PPLLak21cMay2015_FD_187254 | JGI IMG/M metagenome (GOLD analysis project Ga0209820, IMG submission 187254) | Freshwater sediment microbial communities from Prairie Pothole Lake near Jamestown, North Dakota, USA - PPLs Lake P7 Core (1) Depth... | ecosystem: Environmental > Aquatic > Freshwater >...
AGATAGCAATGGGGTTATCTATGCACCGTATTAATACAAATATGCAAACCTATGAAGAGGGCGAAAAATTATATTTTTATGCGAATACTATTTTACCCGAGCATCAAGCTATATTTGACGCTTATCCACAATTAGAAATTAGTATAAATGAAAAGTAAATCTAACTTAGAGCGCGTTGCATTTATTGTATTGTTAGGCATCTTAATGTATTTAATGGGTACTAGTTGCACAACCTCAAGAATTAAAGATAAACCGCGTTATCCGTATTATTATGAATAAAGAGGAATTAATACAAAATACTTTAGAATATGCTAAATTAATTAAGCTTAACAGCGTGTTAATGGACTGTTTAAAGGAAGCTTTATACTCTAAGGAATGGGATTTTACAAATCCAGACCATTTCGATGGATGTACTGGTGTTGATGAATTACATTACAACGCTTACCCTCCTGATTGTTTAGTGCATGATTTTCATTGGAAAACAGGAAGAGGGGGAATAGTTGCCGATAGTATTTTTAAGGATATTATGAAAGCTATGGGGCGTTCAAAAAAGATAATTAAAAAAAGATATAAAGGCGTTCGAATTGGTTGGATGTTTTGGTACAAATGGAAACATAAACTAAATGGCAACGTTCAAGAGTTAACAAACGCAATGAAAGTTTATAAAATATTAAATTTTTAGATTAATTTTGAGGAATGATAAATATACCAACAACCCAACAATTATTTAATTCGATTAAATTAAATATTGAAGCCGAATTAAATATACAAATTCCTACTTTTGGAAAAACTTTTCTATTTGCCTTTTGTTCAGTTTTAGCAGGAACTTTAAAATTATTTTACCTTACTATTGGTAAAGTTCAAAAAAATATTTTCGTAGATACAGCAGATAGCGAATTAAAGGGAGGAACTTTGGAACGTTGGGGGCGCGTAAAATTAGGCAGAAATCCATTTCCTGCAAGAGCCGGACAATATGAAGTTGAAATAAATGGGGAAATTGGATTTACAATTCCTGCAAATACTACATTTAAATCGGATGATACATCATTTAATCCGGGTATTTTATTTGTTTTAGACGCACCTTTTACTTTTGCAACATCAACAGAAACTATTACTTTACGATCATTAACAGCAGGGTTAACAAGTAAATTACAAATTAACGATACATTAACAGCAACAGCCCCATTAGCAGGGGCGAATGAAAATGTAATTGTAACATCTGAAACAGTACAACCATTAGAAGCTGAAACATTAGAAAGATACAGAGAATTAACCATTGAAGCGTTCCAATTAGAACCACAAGGCGGAGCCGGTACAGATTACAGATTATGGGCTAGTGATGCTGAGGGTGTTGCACAAACTTATCCATACGCAAAAAGTGGAGAAAGTGGAGTTGTTGAAGTATTTGTTGAAGCGGTTTTAAGTGCATCTACGGATGGAAAAGGAACGCCAACAACAGGGATTTTAGATGATGTAAGGGATGTAATTGAGTTTAATCCAAATACTGATTTACCAATACACGAAAGAGGGCGTAGACCTTTAGGAGTTAAAGATGTTGAAGTTAAAGCAGTAAATATAAGCGATGTTACAGTTACAATTAACGATAGCGAATTTACAACGGAACAAGAGAATTTAATTAAAAATTCAATTCAATCTTATATCCAATCGGTACGCCCGAAAGTTGATAGTATTAAAATTGATACAAACGATGTAATTCGATTAAATTCTATTATTTTTGCAATAGAGAACGCAGTTACTGGAGTTAATTACGGAGCAGTTGAATTTACTGTAAATACAGTTAACATTCCTGTTTTATACACTCTAGATAAAGGCGAAATTCCATTCATTGATTTATCGGATATAACATTTGTGCCATAATGATTTTTAACATAGATAAAATAATCAAATTAAAACAGCAACTTTACCCTAAGGGTAGGGCTTTTGTTTTTGATGAAAAATCATATTTATATGCATTTCATAAAGCAATTGCCGAGGTTTTAAAAAATGGTTATAACGATGCAAAATCAATATTAGATAGTATTTTACCTGATAACGATAGATTTTCGGAGTTAGATGCAAGTCAATGGGAACGTAGATTGGGTTTAATTTCAAACTCAAATGTAAGTTTATCGGATAGAAAAAAAGCTATTTTAAGAAAGTGGCAGCATCCGGGACAAATTGCACCGCGCCAACATAGATTATTTATAGAAAATCAATTACAATTAGCAGGGTTTAACGTACGTGTTTTTGAAAATAGGTTTTATGATGGTTTGGGTAATATTGTTAGTTTAAATCCTGATTATTTTGTAGGTACAATGCATGGTGATTTTGAGCATGGAGAAGAAGAGCATGGAGATTATGGATTTAGTTTTTTAGCAAATTATATTGATGAAATTAGGGATAGTAATTTTATTGCTACGGATAATAATTTCAGTTTTTTTATTGCATCTAGTGATTTTGGCACGGTGGATAATTTCGGGGTTACAATTCCTAGTGTTGGGGTTACGATTAACGATATCAGGGCAGATGTTTTAGATGTAAGAAAAAAGGAATTTAGGCAATTAATTTTAAAGTTAAAACCAAACCAAACAATTGGATATTTATTAGTAAATTATATATAAGATGAAAAAGATAACAGACAAAGCAAATACAAATAATCCTAGCGATGGTTTACCATTTGGAACAATTAGAGATAGGATTGACAATGTACAAAGTGGCACGCCAGTTAACACAGATGTTTATTCCGATATGCACCAATTTTTTCAACAGTTGGCTAGTGTTGGTAGAGTTCATCCAAATGGGCAATTAGAAAACGCAAATGGTGGTTTTCAGTTAATGGATGCTTTATTTTCGGCAATTACATCTGTAATTAATCCCAATGTATCAAACGATTTTTTAACGGATGATCATCCTGCTGAATACAATGGAGCATCACTTAGAATTTGCTATGGTGGTGGTTATTTTTTTAGATGCCATAATACAGGCGCAAAATCTTCAATCATGCGTTCAGTTGATTGTGTTAAATGGGAAATTGTATTTGAAATAATTACTATTGGAAATTATGTAATTTGGGATATCGATGCTGATAATAATGGAAATGTAATGGCAATTACAAGCATTAATAAAGTTTTGTATTCCGATGATTACGGTGCTAATTTTAGCGAAGTTGTAATTGATGCAACTTTTAATGCAGTTGGAAAACAAAAAAGAAGAATTAAAGTTTTACCAAATAACAGATATATTTTAACTCAAGCAACAGAATTAAGAAATTCATCATCCGAAAGTAATATTTTATTTATTAATTCAAGTGGTACTACTTTAACTGGTGCACTAACACAACCGTCTTTTGAAATTAATGATATTCAAGTAAATTTGGATTTAGAAATTATAATGATTTGTGGATTTAACACTCTAAACTTTTCAAAAGCATATTATTCCAATAATTTAAGCGGTACATTTTCAAACACAATTACACATTCTGCAATAGGCAATGATTTTGTATCAATTGCACCATTTACAATTAATCAAAATTACGGTGATAACTCAATCAGTAGAAGCGGTTTTATATTGGTTACAAATAATGCAATTAATAGTACAACTTTAGGTTTAGTAATTGATTTTGTAGGTGGCTCGCGTGTTGTTACAGAAAGAAGTTTAGCCGATAAAAATTATTTCGGTGTTAAGTATGGAAATGGTAGAACAGTTTTAGCTGCAGGTACTGGATTAGAACAATCGTTTAATTTTTTAGAAAGCGTAGCAGCTTACGACAATAAACTACCTGCATCAACATCCGATTTAGCGTTTGGGATGAATACTTTTGCATTTTGTGGGGTTTACGCATCTACTCCAAAATTCGTGTAATGAATTTTAATATAAATAATATTGATGTTGTGCAACTTACCAATAAATTGGAAAAGATGCACAAATCAGTATTACCACGTACAGTAAGAGATACTTTAAACTATGCTGCATTGCAAGATACAAAGCAAGATACAATGCTAAAATCTGCAAAGAAAAATTTTAAAGATGAACGAACAAATTTAAATTTTTTTAAAGCTAATTCAAAAGTAAACTTTGCGAAAGGGTGGAATGTTAAAGGAATGAAATCCGAAATAGGATTTAAAGCTACAAAAACCAAAACAGATGGAGCAGTTGAAAACCTAGAAAAGCAAGAGTTTGGAGGAACAATAAAGGGCAAAGCATACATTCCATTAAGACAAGCAAGAATTGGAGGTAAATGGGGTAAAACCGTTAAACAACAGTATAGAATATCCGAAATAAAAGATAAAATTGTAGATAGTAACGATAATAAAAAAGGCAAAAATAGAGGGCAAAAATTTATTTTATCATCTATAAAAGCAGGTATAGGCGGTTTTGTTATTGGAGGTGAAAAAGGAAGAAGATTTTTATTTGAAGTTAAAAATATATCCAAATTAAAAGGACAAACAAAAGTTAAAACAACAGCTTTATATTCTGTTAAAGGTGGGCGAAAAGTGAAAGCTAATCCAACTAATTTTATGAGTGAAGCACAACATCAATCGGTTACTAGAATTGAGAAAAATTTTATTAAATTTGCAAATATTAATATTCAAAAATACAAATTTAGATGAGTTGGTTAGAACGGATTAATTCGGAGTTTATAATTAAATGTGGAGATGGTAGAGAATACCGCCCATTATGGATGAACGCGGTTAAATCCTATGAATTTAATGTAAGTGAATTTGAATTTATTAATCAAAGGGGGGCAAAAGTAGTACGTGAAGAAGTTAAAGCAAGGAGGCTTAATTTAACTTTACATTTTGAGGGCGAAAACGTACTAGATATTTCGGATAATTTCGAGCGTTCAACATTCGATAAACGACCGTGGACAATTACCCATCCAATGTACGGACAATTAACCGTACAACCATTGGGTTTAAATTTCGATAATACTAAATTTAATATAACTACAATTACGTGTACCGTAGTTGAAACTTTATTAGACAATTTCCCACAAACAAATGATGATTTTGTAGATATAATTGAGCAACGCGCAAATGTTACTAATGAAGCTTTAGCAAGTGCTTTAGAAAGTGAAGAATTAAGCGCATCCGATTTGCAAGAAGTTCAACAGCAACAAAGAAGTTTATATAATCAGGGCAAAAATATAGCTACTGGATTGGATGCCGAAACTTATTTCAATTTGTTTAATGATGCGAATAATTTTTTATTTGTAGCACAAGACAATCCCATTCAATCTATTATTGCAACTCAAAGATTTATTTTAGCACCTGCTAATTTTATTTCGTCAACTAGAACCAGGCAAAATATTTTAACAAAGCAATTTTTTGAGTTATTAAATTTTTTACCTAGGGCTTTAAATCGTTCCAAAAAAATGATATTCCAATCTAATGGAGGTACTTTAATTAGTGCAAAGGCCTTAACATTATCAACACCCGATTTGAATGTAGATTTTAAAACAGGTGTTGAAGTATTAAATTACGCTCAATCATTACATACTGATTTAAATACCTACCTAACATCAATCGAAAGCCTACAAACTGATAACGGTGGCGAATTAGATAGTTATATACCTAATTACGAACCAATAAAAGAATTAATTGATTTGGTTAATTATACGGTTGTTAATTTGATTAACATTGCTGTAAATTCAAAAACTGAAAGAAGTATCATTTTAAATTACGATACTAATGCAATTGAATTAACACACCGATTATATGGTTTGGATGCCAACGATAATAATTTAAATGATTTGATTAATCAAAATGATTTAAGTTTTGATGAATTATTGATTATCCCACAAAATAAAAAAATAGTTTATTACGTGTAACATGGAATTACTTTTAAATGGATCAAGATACGATTTTTTTAATGATATTGATGTAACATTATCTTTTGATAGTGTAGCATCAACTTTTGGGTTTAGTTTTTTACCAAATGATTTTAAGGATTTAAAATCCGTTTTAAAATATCCAAGTGTAAAAGTAATTGAGGGTAGAGAAACTTTAATTTTTGGAACGATAATCAATAATACTTTTAACTCAAAACCTACAAAATCACTTACAGCAATATCGGGATATTCTAATACTGGAATTTTGCAGGATTGTACAACCCCTGTAAATATTTATCCTTTACAATCGGACAATTTAACTTTACTGCAAATTGCAAGAAAATTAACACAACCGTTTAATGTTGGAGTTGTTGTGGATAGTTTGGTGCAATCCGAGGTTAATCAAGTATTCGAAAAATCGGAATTAAATGCAACAGAAACAATAGCATCTTATTTATCAAGTTTAGCAACGCAAAAAAACATAGTTTTAAGCCACGATAATAAAGGGAATATTGTATTTACCAAAGCGAAAACAAATCAAAAGCCAGTTGAAACATTAACTACTGCTTTATCCATGCAATTATCTATAAATGGGCAACAGTTACACCGCACAATAACAGTAGTAAAACAACCTGATACAGATGGGGGAAATGCAGGACAATCAACTATCACAAACCCTTACTGCTCAATTAATCGTACAAAAACAGTTACCCAAAATAAAGGCGATGATAATGATACAAATCTAGTTGCTAGGGCAGTTTTAGGGGCTGAATTAAAGAATATAAAACTTACCATATCATTGGATAGATGGGTAGATATTAACGGTAATTTATTTAAACCTAACACATTGATAAGTATAATTAATCAAGATTTACTTATATTTGACAAAACAAACTTTTTTATTGAAAGCGTAAATTTTGTAAGAAATTCAAATGGCAAAAGTTGTACGTTAAATTGTGTATTACCTGCTGTTTATGATAATACTAAGGTTGTAAATATTTTTGAATGATTAATTTAGTTAAAATAATAAGTAATAGTGTTGTAAATGGTAAACGTATTTTAAAGTTTTTAAAGTATGGTTTATCCGATGTTAGAACCGCGCCCGAAAGTGCACCGTGGGGAATTGATTGTAACGCGCCAAAAGATGCTATTGCGGTTTATGTTAAAACTGAACATAATGGGGACGATGTAATTATAGGGTATATAAATAGAAATCAATTATCTGAAATTGGAGGTTTGAGGTTATATTCCGAAAATGGATATATATATTTGCGCCAAAATGGAGATTTAGAGTTATTAGGAAATAGTAATTTTGCTGTAAAATATAATGAATTAGAAACTGCTTTTAATGATTTAAAACAACAATGGAATACTTTTGCTACAACTTATGTTCCGGGTGGTCCTGCTAACGTAGGTTTACCACCAACAGCAAATTTATGTACGGAGCAAATTGAATTAAGTAAAAACGATAAAATTAAAACTAATGGTTAAATCTGTTACATTCAATAGCGCAGGTATTTATGTCGAAAGTGCAACATCTATTCACGATAAATTAACAAGGGTAAACGCTATTATTACCGCTTTGTTAGAGGTGGCAATTAAAGCCGCTGAAACTGGTAATATTAATGAATACCAATTGGATAGTGGGCAAACAAAAATACGAACTAATTATACAGGACCAGAACAAGTTTTTAAATCGATTGAACATTTTGAAAGATTAAAAACATATTACGAAAATAAATTAAATGGGCACTCATTTAGATTAATGGATGCGAAAAACTTTATTCCAAGATAATGAAAATACTAGGTATAGAAATTCCGTTTACGGAAAAAGCAAAAGAGGTTAAGCAAATTACAAAAATTGAAGAACCCAACGCACGTGTTTTTAATGGTGGGCGTGTAATCAATAATATTGTTTTTGATGGCGAAAAGAACTTAGGCGAAATTGGACAATTGACAAATTACCATGTTGATTATTACGGTTTGCGCACACGTTCATGGAAAGCTTATTTAGATAGTGATATTGCCCAAACGGTAATTAAAAAATATACTAAATGGGTAGTTGGTGCAGGTTTAAAATTACAAGCCGAGCCCAACAAAATGGTATTAATCCAAGAGGGTTACGATGTAACAAACGAAGCTTTAAATAATAATATTGAGGCGCGTTTTAAGGTTTGGGCGAAAAGTAAAATGGCTTGTATTAACAACGAAAATACATTCCACCGTATAATGAATACAGCGTATATTAATGCGGTTGTTGGTGGCGATGTTTTAGTAGTTTTACGCGTAATCAAACAAAACTTAAAAATTGAATTAATTGATGGTGCAAATTTACGTACTCCAGTAAGTTCAATTTTAGATCCAAACTTTAAAAATGGAGTACAAACAGATGAAAACGGTAAAGTAATTGCATACCATGTAAGCAAAAGGAATAATTTACTTGAAACAACAGAAATTAAAGCATATAACAATGGCTTTAGAGTTGCATTTTTATTTAAAGGTTTGCATTATCGTTTATCCGATAATAGAGGTTTACCGATTATTTCGGCTGTATTAGAGAGTATTGTAAAACTTGATAGATACAAAGATGCAACGGTATCAAGCGCGGAGGAAGTAAGCAAAATAGCTTATCAAGTCGTTCATCAAGCTTATTCAAGTGGCGAAAACCCAGCATCTAAATTATTATCAAAAGCCTATGATATTGGAGGGGGCGAGGGTGGAAATATACCAACTACGGATGATGGCACTCAATTAGCTACAAATATTGCAGCAACAACTCAAAGACAAGCATTTAACAATCCAGTTGGTGCAGAAATTAAACCGATTAGTTCCACTACAAGGGAACTTTATTTTAAAGATTTTTTTAGTGTAAATGTTAATTTAATTTGCGCCGCTTTAGCTGCACCCCCTGAGGTAATGTTATCAAAATACGATAGTAATTTTTCGGCATCAAGAGCCGCGCTAAAAGATTGGGAACATACATTGAATGTTGAGCGTTCATTTTTCCAAGAGGAATTTCTGCAGTATGTTTATGATTTTTGGTTGTACATTGAAGTATTAAAAAACAAATTAAATGTAAATGGAATTTTAAAAGCAGTTGCAGTAAAAAACGAATACGCATTTAATGCATTTACACAATGTAGATTTGTTGGCGCAAACGTTCCACACATCGACCCTTTAAAAGAAGTGAAAGCAGAAAGAGAAAAATTAGGAACATCAGGGCAACATATACCATTAACCACGGTGGAACAAGCAACCGAAAGTTTAAACGGTGGTGATAGCATGGCAAATATGGAGCAATACTCAGAGGAATATAAAAAATCAGTTGATTTAAATATACCAACTGGCAAAGAAAATTTAACTGAAACTATAATCGAGGAATAGGAGGGCGTTTATTTTTCGCCTTTTCCTCCTCATGAAATTCTCTCATTTTCTGTTTAACAAATTGGGATAGAGTTATCCCACGTTTGTGTAAAATAGCCATTACATCATTTTTTAAATCAGTAGGTATGTTTGTAACATCTATCCTACTGAACATCTTATTTTGTTTATCCATATTGCAAATTTAATTAAAAACATAAAATAAACACATAATTTATTTTAATTTTTTTCTTGTTTTTATATTTGTTGCAATATGGCAAAAGAATTATATTTATATAACCCTATTTACAGCTTTGTAGCCGAGGAGGTAATCAAAGAGTTAAACGCATCTATGGATGATAACGTTACTTTAAGGTTAAACACTCCGGGCGGTTCGGTATTTGCAGGATGGGGAATTATTGCCAAAATGAAAGAACATGGCAAAGTAACCATTAAAGTAGATGGTTATGCTGCAAGTATGGGCGCGTTCATGTTGTTGTTTGCTGATAAAGTAGAGGTAAACGATATTACTAAAATAATGTTGCACCGTGCAGATGCTTATGCTGAAAATGAAGAACAAAAATCTTTTTTACGTTCAGTAAATAAAGATTTACGCGCTAAATTGGAACAAAAAGTTGATAGCGAAGCATTTAAAACTGTTACTGGTTATAGCTTTGATGATATGTTTGCAGAAGATAAACGCATAGATGTTTGGTTGGATGCAAAACAAGCGAAAAAAATAGGCTTAGTTGACAAAATAAACAAGTTAGATGCAAAAGAATTAGAAGCATTTAGCACCGAAATGTTTAATATAGCAGCAAAATTAAACAGTAAAGAAGTAGTAAATCCAGAAAAACCAATAAATATGAATATCGAAAAATTAAAAGCTGAACATCCTGATGTTTACGCTCAAATTTTTGCTTTAGGACAAAAGGCAGAAAACGACCGCGTACAAGCGTGGTTAACTTATGTGGATGCAGATGCAAAAACAGTTACAGAGGGTATTAAAGGTAATAAAGCACCTAGTTTAGCTATCCAAGCTGAATTAAACCGTAAAGCATTTTCTATTGAAGCTTTAAAAAACTTAGAAAATCAAAACCCTGTAAACGTTCAAACTCCTGATGCTAGTACAACAGAAAAAACAGCTGAGGAATTGAAAGCTGAAAGCATTAAAAATGATTTGTACAAACAATTAAATTTATCTAAATAATGAGTACAGCTAATCAAGTATTATTAACTGGTAGCCAGTCAATAATTAACTACGATACAACTAAATTGTTTTTGTTTGGTAACAGATACAAAGAAGTTGTTTATACTAATTCTACAGGTTCGGAAGTTACTTTACCAGTAGGTTTAGTAATGGGTAGAATTGCAGCAACTGAAAAAGTTGTGCCAATTGCTAAAGCCGCATCGGATGGCTCACAATTCCCAGTAGGTATTAATGTTAAAGCAGTTACGGTTGCAAATGGTACTACTGTAAATTTAACAATTTGCGTTGCAGGTGATGTTGAAAAATCATTAGTATTATTTCCTGTAGGAACTGATTTTGATGATGTTGTATCATTAAGAACAATCGAGGATAGAATTATGAGCGATACAGCAGGTATTTTCTTAATCGAAACAACTCAATTAACTGGATTTGATAATCAATAATTTTAAAAAAAGGATATGAATTTCACACAAGCAAGAGCATTATTCACACAAGCATTAGTGGATGTGTACAGAGATATTACCCCAGTTAAAGGTTTTGGGCGTTCATTCTTTAGGGATGAATTAAATTTAACCAAATTGGCTAAAATTGAAGTTGAAAGAGGTTTTGAATTTGTTGCAGTTGATGTTTTAAGAAACAGCGATGGTAACGCAAATCAAGCAAGTCGCTCAACTGAAAAAATTATCGAGCCGCCTTTTTATTCCGAGTGGTTACCGTTAAATAGTTTGGATGCGTACGATAGAGTTTTAGCTAATCCTAGCGAAACTTTTGAATTAGCAGCTTTAACACGTGAAGCAGGACAAAAAACTGCTAAATTACGTGATAAAATTGAAAGAGCGTACGAATTACAAACATGGCAAGTATTTAAAAACGGTATTGTCAGCTTATCTAAAGTGGCTCAAATTGATTACAAGCGTAAAGCTTTATCAATGGTTGATTTAGGTGGTTCGGATTACTGGACACAATCAGGATCTAATCCAATTGCAGATTTAGAAAAAGGTTGTAATTTTTTACGTACAGTAGGTAAATCAAATGGCGGTGTAGTTAATGCAATTATGGGTTCTAAAGCTTTAGATGCGTTTTTAAACAACGCACAAGTTAAAGCAATTGGCGAATTAAGAAGAATTGATTTAATTACAATTAAATTAGAGCAAAGAAATGCATTAGGCGCATCTTTATACGGTGCAGTTACTGTTGGTGCATATACTGTAATGATTTGGACTTACCCAGAGTTTTACGATGTAATCGAGGGTGGTGATGTTGTGAGTAAACCTTATGTTGATATTAACGATGTAATCATGTTACCAGAAGCACCTAGATTTGTAATGAGTTACAATCAAGTACCGCAATTATTAGGTGATACATACGTACCGCAAACAGGGGCTTATTTATTACGTGAAGAAATTGACGTACAAAAGAAAGCTCACAAAATGTATGTTGAAAGCGCAGGTATAGCAATACCAACAGCAGTTGACCAGATTTACACAATCAAAGCAACTAACGTAACAAATTCATAAATTTAAAAGCCCTACTAGATTAGTAGGGCTTTTTTAAAAATCATATTATGAAAAAGTTTAAAGTTTTAGCGGATAGTATTTCGTGGATTGGTACAAAAGCATTTAAAAAAAATGATATTGTAACCGAAAATGATTATCCAAATCATGAGGAATTAGTTAGAAGAGGTTTTTTACAGGAGGTTAAAGAAGTTGAAGAAACTGAAAAACCTATTGAAATACCTAAAAAAACTACTCCTAAAAGAAAAACAACAAAGTAGCTTTCCATGATGCTTTAGTTTAAAATAGGGGTGTAAAAACTCCTATTTTTTTTTATTAAAAATCTACTCCATGAATTTACTAGATGCCATAAAAAGAGATATTGCCCAAATCCAAAATAATGGTAATGAATATGCAGTTGTTTGTACGTTTACGCGTCCTAATAATTCCGTTTTTACTATTAAAGGGGTGCACACAAAACATCATTTAGGCGTTGATACCGATGGTTTGCCGATTAATTCAAAAACAGCATCAATATCGTTTTCCGAGGTAAATTTGCCTACTGGAATAAGTGTAAGGAATAGTGCAAATGAAGTTCGAATGATAAACTGGAGGGTATCGGTTAAAGATAGCACTGGGGCAAATGCACAATATATAGTTAGGGAGGTTTTTCCTGATGAAATGTTAGGCACAATAGTTTGTATTTTGGGTGATTATGCTTAATTTTGAACTATGGGACAATTAGCAATAGCACCACTACAATCATTTGAATTAATAAGGGATAGGATTGGTTTAATTTTAGCAGATGAATTTGCTGACCAGACTATTACTCCATTAATCTATAAGGAGCGAATGATACCCTTTGATAAAACGGATTTAGAAGCTATTAATATTAGCTTAGATATGGCAGATTACCAAGATAAAAGCGCAGTTCATTACGTTGGTAATTATACTTTTCACATTGATGTTTACGCCAGTTCCAAAACAACCTCACAAAGCGCAGCAGATACCGCATCTAAATTAAAAATGCAAAAAATTATAGGAATTGCAATGTATATTTTACGTGCAACACCGTACATAAATTTATTATTTACACCTCCTTTTATTGTAAAAACAATGATTACAAGGGTGCAAATAGCAGATAATAATAACAATCAAGATGCTATCACCGTATCAATGGGGCGGATAGTTTTCGAAGTACACGCGAACGAAAATAACGCAATCGTACAAGGCACAAATTTAGTTTCATCAATTACAAATGTAAAACTACATGAAACAGATAAAGGATTTATTTACATTAATACGCAATCAACTTAAAATGAAAGACCATTTACTAACTAAAATTACTGGGAGCGGTACTTTTTTGGGTATAATTTTGGGCGAAATTACCCAAGAAACAACATTAAAACTTAGCGCAATATCCTATATCGTAGGTATTACTTTAGGTGTAATTACGATAATTATTAAACTTTGTGAGTTGTACAAATCATTTAAAAATAAATAATATGTTTAAAAAATTATTCTTAAAAATTAACCCAATCGAGGTTATTAAGGCATTAAAAAAAACTGATACGAAAGTAAAAGTTGAAGGAATTACCCAAATGGGGGGCGGTGGTGTATTAATTACATCGGGAATTACTTTAGTTATTGATGGTGCAACTGCAAAAAGTTGGTATGAAATTGTTGCAGGTTGTATTTTATTAATTGTTGGCTTTTTCGTGGCAAAAAACTTAACAGATAAAATCGAAAAAATTAAAGACAATGAAGAAAGTTGTTAGTATTGTAAGGGTAAAGGGCAATAAAGATGCTACTTACGGACTGCTTAAAGTAGTTGAAAACGATAAAATTTTATTCCAATGCAAAACAATCGAGCGCGGTTGGTTGGATAATCAATCCCGAATTAGTTGTATTCCTCCAGGAAAATATAATGTGGTTAAAACATATTCACCAAGGTTTAAAGTAAATTTATACTTAGTGGAAAATGTGCCTAATCGTAGTGGCATCCGTTTACATTCTGCAAATTTTGCATCCCAATTAAATGGGTGTATTTCTTTGGGTTCAGATTGGAGGGATATTAACAAAGATGGGCAATTGGATTTAATTAATTCAAAAGCAACTCACAAAGCTTTTGATGAAATCATGGAAAATAATCCATTTGCTTTACAAATTGAACATTGGAAATAAAGAAAGCAATATATACCGTATTAATCGGTAATTATGATAATATTAATCCTGCCCCTAATTTCGTTGGGTGGGATTGTTTTCTATTTACAGATTTAGATATTACAGAGCCAAAAGGTTGGAATGTAATTAAGGTAAATGAAAAATTAGACAATAAAAAATTAAGTAGAAAAATTAAAATTTTAGGGCATGAATATTTGCCTGATTACAATTTACTTTGTTACATTGATGCAAATATTACTCTAGGTAAAAAACCGCCCTCACATCCTTTGTATGTTAAGCACCCTAATAGAAATACAGTAACTGCTGAATGCGAAAAAGTTATTTTATTGGGTAAGGATGAAAAATCAATAGTTTTAAAACAGTTAGACAATTATACATCCGATGGTTTTCCTGATAATTTTGGTTTATATCAAAATGGTTTTTTTGTTCGGGAAAATAATGCAGAAACTAATTTAATTTACAATGCGTGGTGGAACGAAGTTAAAAAACATTCTTACCGAGACCAGATAAGTTTTCCGTATGTACTTTGGAAATTAGGCGTACAGTTATATAATACTTATTTGGATCAAGATGTAAAAAAATATTACAAAATACATCCACACATTGCAAAGCCTGTAAATAATAAATCAATTACAGTGCACCACATTACGCCCGGACATTCGAACAAGAATATAGGCAAAGCAATTAACGATTTAATTCGTGGCTTACCATTAACCGATTGGGTTTGTTTACGTGATATTGATACTTTACCAATGAGCCATAAAACTTTTTTTGCGCAATGTGAAAAAATAGCCATGAATGGAAAAGCAGATTTAGTGAGTTGTGTAACTAATCGACTGGGTTTAAAATATCAATTGTATAAAGGCGAATTTTCGGAAAATGCAGATATTAATTATCATGTTGAAATTGGGGAAAAATTAGCAAATCAGTATGATAGTGAGGTGGAAATAATAAACGATACAATAGGCGGTTTAATGATGCTTTTTTCAGTACGTTTATGGCGCGATTTGGGAGGTTTTCCAGAGGGTGCAATTTCGATTGATGGCAAATTTTTTGATTGGCACTTTTCAAATGCGGTTTTACAAAAAGGATATAAAATCGGAATTGCTAAGGGAATATACTTATTGCATTTATACCGTTGGGGGACTGAAAACCCTAAACATTCAACAATCCATCTTTACTAAGCGAAAAAAAATCTAAATTTTTATTTGTATTATTGTTTATTTTATTATATTTGTGTTTGAATTTAAAAACGTAAATATGAATAAAACAACTCACCGGTTCCAGATAAGTAAAAATTTTAAGGAACAAATCGAAAATTTTTCAAAAGAAAAAGGCAAATCAATATCCGATATTACAGACTGTTTACTGTATGATTATTGGAAAGAAAAAGTAAAATTAGACTGGGAAAAAGTAGATAATACAATCGAAGTTGATGTATGTATTACTTTGCATCCTGTTAACTGGAATAATGCAGTAGAATACAGAAAAAGCCAAGCTACTCACACATCAATGAAATGGGTATTTATTGTATTATGGCAAAAATTACTAAAAGGAGAAATTAAACTTTAAACGCTAATTGGTTAAGCGTGTAATTAACCAAAAAATAAATAAATAAAGCATCATGGCAAATTTACAATTAATTAATCAAAGCACCGCAACACTTATTAAAGTTGCACAAGTGGTAAATCCTCAATGGGATGATACCGCAGCAGAAAGGTATGTATTATCCGAATTATCATTTTTAAAAGAAAGGATTTTAAATGATTTTGGATTAAGTGAATGTACGGATGAAAGTTTAATCCAATGTGTACGAAAAGCATTAAGGGATAATGTAAGCTTAAATAAATCGGCTAATTTGGTTTACGTGCAACCCCAAAATTTAAAACAATCCGATGGCACTTATGTTAAGGTTGCAAGTTATTCGTTAACCGTAGAGGGTAAAATTAGCGTTGCTAAACAATCGGGCGAATTATTGGATATTACGCGCCCAAAATTGTATAAAAATTCCGATGGGCGTATTATTGGGGGCGAAGTTGAAGTATTAAAACCATCATATCCAAAACCAAGATGGGAAACTATTGATTTTGAAGAAACAGACATTAAACGTTGGCAAGATGCATCGGCTAAAAAAAATAATGGAAAAACCAATCCTTTATATGTTACTGGTCCCGGTGGTGGAATTGATACGGAATTTATGAGAGCGAAAATAATCAAACACGCTTTATCTAAAGGTTTTGGAATTAATTTTAATAAAATCGGTTTACAAAAATCAAATCCTATTTTAGAAATTGAAGAAGTGCAACAAGAACCCGAAAACGATAATTTATTTTTGGATGCACCCGAAAACAACAATATTGATTTAGTGGAAAATCCTACAAATCAAATTGAGGAAAACGATAATTTTTTAAATGAATTGTAAAAACTAAACTAAACAACATGGAAAATAACTTAGTAGCTATAAAGCAACAAAAACAAACTGTATGGGGAAAATTTGGTATTGCATTAGTGGATGCCGAAAATGATTTACAGACTAAAAAAATGGTGATCTTAAACGGATTACCAGAGCCAAAAAAAGAGGGTTTAAAAGAAAGTGAAGCGCATTTAAAAAATGCAAAATCACTAGAAAAAGAATTAGTGAACGAACGTAAAAAAATTACCGACCCTTTGGATAATGTAAAATCCAGATTAATGGAGGTGGAAAAATCTGTGAGTTTACAAATTAAGGAATATGAGCACAAAATAATCAAAATTAAATCCGAAATTGAAGCAGAGGAAAAACAAAAAAATGCAAAATCTGAGGAAATTAAAACTTTTATTTCAAAACTTAATTCTGCTTACATTGATTTAGAGGATTGGATGTTGAAGTTTGCAAATAAGCATACCAATGAAATTTATTTTAAAATTTTGGATGCCGATATTCCTTATGATGATTTTGATTTAAACTGTGAAATTGCTATTACTCAATTAACGGAAAACAATGTTTTACCAACGATTAAAGAAGCTTTTGCAAAACAAAATTATAAGCCTTTATTGATTACTATGGATGAAATTAAAAATTTATCCATTGAAAATAAAAAGGAAGTAACCAACCCTTATTTGTTAATTTCGGAAAATTTAAAGTCAAAAAAAATCGGTTATAAATCGGAATTAGCGAATAAAGAAATGGCTAAGGAATTAGCTATGAAAGAGCAAAAAGAAGCCGAAAAGAAAAGGGAGGAGGAAAAACAAAGAGCAGAATTAGAAGCTAAAATCGAACAAGCTACTGAAATGCAATTAACGGAAAAATCGGATATTAAAGCCCTTAAAAAATGCTATGAAGTTGAAATGCCTGATACCTACCAAACCGCTTTACAACTGTTTGCTACATTTAGCAGTAATTTAGATTTGGTTTTACCAAAATTAAAAGTTAATAAATGGTTCGCATTCACACCTCAACAAATAGCTAATGTACTAGGAAGATTAAAAACCGAAAACAATAGTTTAGAATTTTCGGGAATTACATTTAAGGAAGTTTCAAAACTTTAAAAATGATTACGTTTGAAAATACAAAAAAATATTCCTCAATTGATTTTGAGGAATATTTAAAATTCAAAGGCTATTCGCATAGTTTTTTGAAACGTGAACAAAACGGAGTTAGTCCTGAATTTGTGCCAACTAATGCAGTTAAATTTGGTAGTTTAGTTGATGAATTATTAACTGAACCCGAAAAAGTGGATATTTCAAACCCTATGTACGGATATGCTAAAGAAGTTGGATTTGCTGTAATGCAATTTTTTGGCAATGAAATTTGGAACGCTATGGAAAGTCAATTATGTTTTACAACAGAAATGCGAATGAACGGTTTAATCATGCCATTTAAGGGGCGTTTAGATAAGTTTGATACACGAGGTAAAATGGTAGTGGATTTGAAGATTACGCAAAGCCCAATTAAGCAAATACCAACATTGATAGATTACATGGGATATAAAAACCAACTTTGGGGTTATGGTAAACCACTAGGAGCTGAAAGAGGGCTTTTAATTTTTTATAGTACCAAGGATAAAAAACCGTTTATGTACCCTTTTAAATTTGAGGAACGCAACGCATTTTTTGAGGAAAAAGTTTTAAATTTTGGAGTTTAATTTTAATAAATAAAAATCATGAAAAATCAAGTATCATTAATTGGAAGAGTAGGACAGAAACCCGAAAACCGCCAAGCAGGGCAATCAACAGTCTGCAATTTTTCTTTAGCAACAACTGAAAAATACAAAACAAAAGAGGGCGAAACTAAAGAAATTACCCAATGGCACAATGTAGAAGCATGGGGCAAACAAGCCGAAATTTTAACCCAATACTTAGATAAAGGCAGTTTAGTTAGTATTGATGGCTCGATTGTTTATGAGCAATACGAAAAAGACGGAATTAAAAAAGTATCTACAAAAATAAGGGTTAAAGAATTTTGTTTTTTAGGTGGTAATAAGCCAAATAATCAAGAGGGGCAAAATCAAAGTGCACCAGTTAATAATGTTAGTGCACCAGTTAATAATGTTAGTGCACCAGTTAATAATGTTAGTGCACCAGTTGACAATGGGGATGATGATTTGCCTTTTTAATGTTAACAAATATTAATTATTATATAAATTATTATTTTTATTATTGTTAATTGATTTTTAATATTAACTTTGATGAAATAATTTAAACTAAAGCACATGGAATATTCGGAATTTTTAAAAACAAAAACAAAATCATTTATTGAAAGTGGTTTTACACCTGATAAATTGAATAAAAATTTATTCGATTTTCAACAATACGCAGTTAAAACAGCATTGCAAAAGGGTAGATTTGCCCTTTTTTTTGACTGTGGATTGGGTAAAACATTAATGCAGTTAAGTTGGGCAGAGGCTGTTTATAATCACACTAAAAAAAAGGTTTTAATTTTAGCACCTTTAGCAGTTGTTGAACAATCAAAAGATGAGGCGGTAAAGTTTGGAATATCTTTAAAATGTTTTGATATTACCAACTACGACCAGTTAAAAAATATTGAAAATGTAAATCAATATTCAGGCGTTGTATTAGATGAAAGTTCAATATTAAAGGGGCGCGATGGTAAGTTATCCAGTTTAATTATTGATACGTTTAAACAAACTCCATATAAATTAGCGTGTACAGCAACACCAAGCCCAAACGACCATATGGAATTGGGGCAACATGTTGATTTTTTAGGTATTGATAGTTACGAAAATATGAAGTCTTTATATTTCGTTCAAGATGTTAAACTAAAAACATCAAATAAATGGAGGTTAAAAGAACACGCAAAAAATGATTTTTGGAAGTATGTTTGTACATGGAGTATGGCGTGTAGCAATCCAAGTGATTTAGGATTTACTCATTGTGGTTATGATTTGCCCGAAATTGAATTTATCGAGCATTTAATTCCAGTTGAAAATAAAAGCAATAATTTATTTGGCGATGTTGCTGTATCGGCTACTGATTTGCACCAAGATTTAAAACGTTCTTTTGATTTAAGGATTGAAAAAACAAAAGAGTTAGTTAACAATTCGGATGAACAATGGCTTATTTGGACTTTAAAAAATGATGAAGCCGATATTTTGAACAAAGAAATAAAAAACAGTATAAATGTACAAGGTTCGGATAACCCTGAATACAAAGCCAAACATTTAAACGGATTTGCTAAGAATGAATTTCAAAATTTAATCACTAAAACAAGTATTGCAAGTTTTGGTATGAACTATCAAAACTGTTGTAACATGGTTTTTACATCATACGATTTTAAGTTTGAAGCATTTTATCAAGCTGTTAGGCGTTCATATCGATTTGGGCAAAAGAATAAAGTAAAAGTTCATATTTTAGTTCCCGAAAGTCAATCAAATGTTAGGGCTACTATTTTGGAAAAACAAAGAAAACACGTAAAAAAATCTAAAGAAATGGCTAAATATAGTGGGTTACAAGATTACAAAAAAGAAATTGATTTAATAAAAGAAAAAAAACAAATCATTACTGAAGAATATCAAATATACTTAGACGATACTTTTGTAAAAGTAAAAGATTTAAAAGATGAAAGCGTTGATTATTCCTTATTTTCACCGCCTTTTAAAGATTTATATACTTATTCAGACGACCCAAGTGATTTAAGTAATGTAGGAAGTGATAAAGAGTTTTATAATCATTTTTCTTATTTAGTTCCTGAATTACTAAGGATAACTAAACCAGGAAGATTATTATCCATGCATATAATGCAAGGCACTACATCAATAGGTAAAGATGGATTTTATTCTATTGTTGATTTTAGAGGGGAATTAATACGATTATTTCAATCTTTTGGTTGGATTTTTCATGCTGAAAAAATGATAAGAAAAAGCCCACAACTTGCAGCAGTAAGGACAAAAAACCATCAATTATTACATAAATCCACAAAAAAAGATAGTACAATTTCTAGACCGGGACTAGCCGATTATATTATTACTTTTAGGAAGCCCGGAATAAATAAAGTTCCAGTTGTTAACGACATAAATTTTGATGACTGGTGCAAGATAGCCGAGCCATGCGAATTTGATGACAGTATTAATATTGAAGTGTTAAGAAAAATAAGTGACCCATTATGGGTGGACATTGAAGAGGGGGATACTATAAGTAATTTTAGAAAGGGAAAATCGGAAAAGGATGAAAAACACATGACCCCAACACAATTAAGCGTTATTAGAAATTGTATTTTACTTTGGAGTAATAAAAACGATGTAGTTTTTGACCCTTTTGGCGGAGTTGGTTCAATAGGCTATCAAGCTTTAACAATGGGTAGAAAATCAATATCTATTGAATTAAAAGAAAGTTACGTTAAAATAAATGAACAAAATCACAGAAACGCATTAATTAAAAACAGTCAATTAACATTATTTTAATGGCTAAAAAATCAAAGAAAAACCCCACAGACCCGCACCAACAAATGATAATCAACACGTCATTTGTTAGCCCAAAGGGGGCAAAGTGTAGGTTTATGGGGTATATTGAAAATACAAACTGTAAAAAGTGCCATGTATTGAATTTAGAAACAAACGAAATGGCAATAGTAGATTATGCTTTAATTAAGGATTTATTACCGAAATGGAATGTAAATAAACAGGAGAATTATTAGAAAAAAACATGGAAAAAATAAACGTACTAAGCCTATTTAACGGAATGAATTGCGGGTACTTAGCTTTGCACAATTTAGGAATAAAAGTAAATAAATACTATTCTGCTGAAATTGATACACACGCTATTAAAGTAGCACAAACTTTATTTCCTGATACAATCCAATTAGGGGATGTAACTAAATGGAGGGAATGGGATATTGAATGGGATAAAATTGATATTTTAATTGGTGGTTCGCCTTGCCAGGGATTTAGTTTTGCAGGTAAACAATTAGCGTTTGACGATCCTAGAAGTGCTTTGTTTTTTGTATTTGTAGAAATATGGGAACACATAAAAAAGGTAAACCCAAAGGCTTATTTTTTATTGGAAAATGTACGCATGAAAGAGGAACACGAAAACGTAATTAGTAATTACATGGATGTAAAACCTATACTTATTAATTCGGCTTTATTATCCGCTCAAAATAGGAATAGATTGTATTGGACAAATTTGTCCAATGAGCCATACGGTTTATTTGGCTATAATCATTGCACAATTCCACAACCAAAAGATAAAGGAATATTATTAAAGGATGTTTTAGAAAAAGAAGTGGATGAAAAGTATTTTTTGAGTGATAAGATGTTGAAGTTTCTGTTGGTAAATTCAACAGGAATAAATGGATGTTTTAAACCAACCGAACCAAAAGATATAAATGGAAAATCAAATTGTATGACTTCGCGACAGCATAAAATGGGCAAACAAGATAATTATATTTGCGTTGCAATGCGTGGAAGAAATCCCGAAAATCCTAAAAGTAGAAAATCGGGCCTACCTACTGAACAACAAATAGAACCGAGAATTGATGGAAAAACTAATTGCTTAACTACGGTGCAAAAAGATAATTTAGTTTACACTAAAAACTACCTACAATTTGATGTATCAGGTAAAGGGCATAAATCACAACAAGATAGAGCGTTTTATTTAGATGGTAAACATGGATGTTTAGCTACTGCTAGGGCAGATACAAAAACAGGAGTATTATTAGAAAATAGAATTAGAAGATTAACACCTAAAGAATGTATGCGTTTACAAACTATTCCGGAATGGGCAATTGAAAAAATGCTTACTTGTGGAGTAAGTGATACACAATTATACAGAATGCTAGGCAACGGATGGACCGTTGATGTAATTAGTTATATTTTAAGTTTTATAAAATGAATTTCGAACTAAGACAATACCAGAAAGATTTTTTAAACGATATTTTAAAAGGTTTAAAATTTAATCAAAAAATAATAGCTTGTAGTGCTACTGGGAGCGGTAAAACTAAAACATTTGTTGCATTAACTCATAAGGCAATTTCCAACGGTAAAACGGTTTTAATTTTAACTGAAAGTAAGAAAATATTTACCCAAATATGTAGTGAGTTTACAAATGTTGAAAGTATTAGTTCATCTGTTACGGATTTGATTGTAATTAAAAATCAAATTTATATCGGTATGGCTCAAACTTTGGCTAATCGTGGGGCAATAATTAATCAATTTGCCCGATTAGGTAAAGAATTGATTATAATTAATGATGAAGCCCACATCGGTACTGCAACGAAATTATTAATTCAGTTTAAAAATTCGTACATAATTGGGTTTACTGCAACACCTAGATGGAAAGAAGCCCCACATTTAACCGAAATTTATAGAGGTATTGCAATGGGTAAACAACCACAATGGTTAATTGAAAATGGATATTTAGCACCGTATTATCATTTGGCACGTACTCCAGTAGATTTAAGCCAATTACAAATTAAAAATGGCGAATTTACAGGACAATCACAAAATAAAGCATTTGACAAAACAGAGGTTTACCAAGGGTTATTAAATGATTTGACAAAATTAAAGTATTATAAATGCATGATATTTTGCGCAAATAAAGCCCATGCAGACAAAACAAGCAATACTCTTAGATTAATGGGAGTGGATAATGTTGTAGTACATACCAGTAATGATTTGGCAGATGAAGATTTAAAACGATTTGAGCAAACAAATGATGTAAATGTATGTGTATCTGTTGGTATGTTAACTAAAGGATATGATTTTCCGCCAGTTGATTTAGTAATATTGAATAGAGCTACAACATCATTGCCTTTATATTTACAAATGATTGGTAGAGGATCTAGAATTTGTAAAGGTAAAACTAAATTTACCGTAGTTGATTACGGTAATAATTTTAAGCGTTTTGGTTTGTGGAATATTGAACGCGCATGGGATAAGCTTTGGAACGATATAAAATTGAAAGGCGAAAAAGATGAGTTTCAAACTTTTGATACTTGTGAGGGCTGCGGTTTTATATTGCTAGAAAAAGAGCCTGTTTGTCCTAATTGTGGAATGGAACAAGACCAGAATAAAGGACAAAAACCAACTAAAGAAAAAGAAATTGAAGGCGAATTAATAGATATTACTGGAGGTTACAACGAAATAAGGGGCAAAATGATTAGTTCATTAAGTCCTAATGGGTTAAAATTGTATATCGATTATACAGGGCAAATAAATACAGCTATTCGATTAGCGCGAACTAAATGCCCTACTTTTTTTAATCATTTTTGCAATGCTACTGGTTTACAAGAAATTAAGCCTTTAGGAATTGATAAAAGCCTAATTTTTGAAGATTTTGAAATTAAGTAAAAGTGTTAAAATATCTTAATAAATTAAATTTATTGTATAAATTATTGTTTTTATTATTGTTTTTATGGAAAAGATTATTATCTTTGAATAAATAATTTAAAAACATATAAGACATGGAAAATTTAAAAATTACCTCAAACAAATCTGCAAGAACTTTCACTATTAGAAAATTGGAAAATAACAAAGTTTATGCAAAATTTAGGACTTATCAATTTGACAAAGAGGAGTTTAATAATGCTATATTTTGGACTGAAAACGATTGGAGAAATTGGCTAAAAACAAACGCTTACAAAAGAATAAAATAATAAAACAACGGGGCTTAACCGCCCCTAAATTTTGTAAATCAAAATTTTTATTTAACTTTACCACCGCACAAATCTAAAAGTTACAAAAATGAAAATATTATAAAAGGCATTTCTATTAATGATGGTTGTAACTTACCTGTGCAACATTAATAGTTTTGCCTTTTTTTTATTTTATACTCCAATGAAAAAAATATTATCCAAAATAATAGCTAAAACAGATAAAGCAGTTTGTTTAGATGTTGCTTTTTTTCATCCAAATAAAACTATTGCGTATCATAAAATTTGGATACCAAATTACAAAATTTTGTATATCAATCCTGATTTAGTTTTAACAGTTATAATTATTGACACAAGTATTTTTGACCATATAAATTCAATGATTTATAAATCTTTGGGTAAGGATATTAATTTTGATAAAGTTGAAAATTATATTTTTTCGGTATGAAAAATAATAAATTAAATTTAGGTGTGTTTGATTGTAGCACAGGATTAATAAATATATTATACAATGATACGGTTAATAACATAAGTGTTCGCAATAGCACAATAAAAGATATGTTGTTAGTGGATAAGCTACAAAAAGAAAATAGTAATGCTGTTGGATTTATACAAAAAACAATATGGGAAGATTATGTATGGGGAGGTAAAAGAAATTTTATTGTTTTAATATGTGAAGCTAATAATGATGCTGTTGGTTATGTGCTCATAACTCCTGCAAGAGGTTCGTATAAATACGCTAAAATACAACAAATAGCAGTAAGGAATGATGCTAGAAGATTGCAATACGGAACTGCATTAATAGATGTTTGTAGGCAATTTTGCGAAAAATTCGGGAGAATAGGTTTTACTTTAAGGTGTAGAGTTGATTTAGATAGTAATAACTTTTGGAAAGCGCTAGGATTTGAAAAATATGATGTTTGGGAAAAAGGTAAAATAAATCACGTAGGCTTTAAGGCTAGTAACGATATTAATTTATGGAAGATAGAATTAAATAAAAATATTCCAACACTTTTTTAAATTTGTAATGAAAAATATTTATTTTAATTATTATAATTCCGACATCAAACAAGTTAAACCTATGGGTTTAGTTTCTTTGGAAAAATTTATTAATTCTATAAAAAATCCAAAGCCTAAAATGATTGAAATTTTGGAAAAAATAGAGTTTTACTCTAAAATCAAAGATGAAACTAACAGATCAAAATATAAACAAATGCTTTATTTTTTCACCCCATCAATTATTTGTGATTATAGAAATTATAAAGGAATTAAACAATTTACAGGACTTGCTACTTTAGATTTCGATAAATTAGAAAGTTACGAATATGCACAAGAATTAAAGGAACATTTATTTAATGAATTTGATTTTATTATTTGCGCATGGTTAAGCAGTAGTAAATTAGGGGTTAGATGTTTGGTTCATATTCCGGCCGCTAGTTCAGTAGATGAATTTAAGCAGTATTACGGTTCATTAATTCAAGATTTTGGGATTTATAACGGTTTTGATACCGCCCCGAAAAATTGCGTTTTACCTCTTTTTTATTCTAGAGATAGTAATATTTTATTTCGTGAAAATTATAGTTTGTACGATAAAAAATTTATCCCGGAGCCAGTAGCACCGAAAACACAACCTATACGGATTTATAAAAATAAGAAAGTTGAAATAATAAAAAAGATGGTCTATACTGCATTATCCAAAGTTAATAATTACGGACACCCACCACTAAGGGCAATTAGTTACGCGGTTGGGGGGTATGTTGCAAGTGATTATTTAACAATTGATGAAGCTGTTGATATTTTAAATGATGCAATTGATGGTAATAGTTATTTAAGCCAAAAGGCATCCATTTATAAAACTACTGCCAAAACAATGATTAACAAAGGACAAAGTGAGCCTTTAATTTTAGATTTTAATAATTAATTTATGAAAGAAAAATTTTTTAAAAAGGAGGTTTTAGATTTATTAAAGCCATTTCATAATCCAGTTGATTTTTTTAATGAACATTTTGATTTCATCCAAATTTTTGATAGTTCAAAAGATAGATTTCACGCGATAGATACTCATAATGTGAGTGATAATTTATGCGTAAAAACCAACAATGAAGCTGTAAGGAATGAAAGCTGTTACCAATTGAATGATAAAGGGACTGTTAACGTGCTATTCGATTGCCCTAAGATGAATTTAAGCCGAAATACAATTGTAACTAAGTTTGAACTATTTACATTGATTAGATTTAAAGGATTTGCGCAGGATGCTATGAACTTTGTAATGTATAGGGTAATGAAAAAACAAGTTCCTTATATGCGTGTTGGCTGTGATTATTTTAAGATTTTAAATGATGTAAACCGTTATGGGGTTGAGGTTAAAAAAATTACTGGTTGGAAAAAACAAGAGATTACAGATGATCATGGAAAAACAATTTTAAAAGATTTGCCGAAATTTGATGGATTTACTTTGTACCCTAACAATAAAAACCACAAGGAATTTATCGGAGGTTATTATAATTTATATAATCAATTCCCACACAAAGCAGCGGACAAAAAAGATGTTACAAAAGAGGATTTTCCAAATATTGCCCGAATGATGACGCATATTTTCGGGGAAAATGAATATAATCCAGATCAAGAATGGCTGGGATATATTTATTTGCAAATTTTGTATTTATATCCGCGTAATCATTTTTATATTTTGTGTTTGGTATCAACTGAACGCCAAACAGGTAAAACTACTTTTATGAATTTCCTGGAGATTATGCTAGGGGGAAATTATATAAGTATTAAACCCGATGATTTAACTAGTGATTTTAATGAGTTTTACGCAATTAAAAATTTAATTTCAGTAGATGAGGCTGTAATGGAAAAATCAAATGCAGTTGAAAGATTAAAAGCTTTGGTAACTGCAAAAACTCAATCAGTAAACCGTAAACACGTAGCACAATATCAATTACCTTTTTACGGAAAAATTATAATGAACTCCAATAAAGAGCATGATTTTATGAAGATTGAACATGATGAGATTAGATTTTGGGTTCGCAAAGTTCCACCAGTAATAGGAAAAAGGGATGCATTAATTGAAGATAAATTAAAAGATGAAATACCTTTTTTATTAGCGTATTTAGAAACTTTGCCTTTACTTGATTTAACTAAGGATAGGTTTATTATTGAGCCACATCAAATCATTACAAATCAATTAAAAAAGGTACAAAAAGAGAGCGAAACATGGCTTAAAAAGGAATTAGATGAATATTTAACCGATTTAATGATTAGTTGTGGTGGTTCGTTTTTTAATATTACTCCAAAAATTTTAAAAGAAAGGTTTTTCGCTAATAATAATCAAGTTAATATTTCGTACATAATTAAAGTTTTACGTGATGAATACAAAGCAAATCAAACAAAGGATATTGAAACTTTTTACCCCTTAGATAAGCATTGGGAAACTCCGCAGTTAGGTGCAATTAGAGGTAGATATTACACCATAACCGCTAAAATGTTAGGGATTGAGAATGTAGAATTGAAAGATAAGCCAGATGAATTGCCTTTTTAGATGTTAATATATGTTAATGAATATAAATATTATTATATTTCTTATTGTAAATATGAAAAAGATTATTATCTTTGAATAAATAATTTAAAAACATATAAGACATGGAAAATTTAAAATTTATAACTGGAAAAACTTATTTTGAAAAATTTATCGGTGATGCTGATTTAAAAGTTGAATGGTTATGTATTAGCAGAACTGATAAAACAGTTAAGTTTTTAAATAAACAACGTGATGAAATTATTAAAAGGAAAATTAATGAATATCAAGGTACTGAGTATATAAGATATGGTAATTATTCAATGAGTTCATCAATTTACGCAGATAGTTTGAAAAAATAATTAACAAATGGGGCTTAACCGCCCCTAAATTTTAAATCCCATGAAAAAATTAATTTATATCGTATTCCTCCCCCTCCTATCCTTTGCCCCGCCCAACAAGGTCGAAATAAAGCAAGAGTTTGATTATTCCGAACACATAAGGCAAAAATTAAACTGCATTTTGGAAATTGATGATGGCTCGAATTATTGGGATGCAAAAAATAAGATTGAAAGTAAAGAATTATTAATTATTAAATATTTGAAAAGATGATACAAATTAGGTTAGATTTAGGAATTGATGCACGTAGAATGATGCAACAAGTACAATTAGAAAACAAACATTTAGAGGAAAAAATTTCAAAAGGAATTGAATTGGCTTTAAATGATTTAGCTGAGGGCGATAATTTTATTGAACACGTTAGGGAGCAAACAAAATTAGAATTAGCTAATATTGTAAATAGGGCAATTATGAGTTTTGATGTTAGACAAGCTGTAACTAAAGCTATTAACGAAAAAATGGCTAAAAAAATAGAGGAATACGCAGAACAAATTTCGGAACAAATGATTAAAAAGTTAATTTAATTATTAAATATTTAGAGAGATGATAGAGTATTACAACAACGAAAAAAAACCAACACCACTTTATGCAGGGAGTAGTTTTAGTGAGGATGTCTTAATTTTTACAGAAACTAAAAATATTTATAAAGGTTATTATTGCTTTGACAGTAAAGAATGGTTTTATTACGTTGAAAATGGACATGAAGCTTTTGAGTTATTTAACGTTAATTTTGTTTGGTTTTACATACCTTACTTATCACTAGATATTAATTTTGAACATGGAGGTTTTTTTGTATAATTATTAAATATTTGAAAAGATGATAGGAAATTTAATATTATGGCTTAAAGAAATAATAAAACAAGAATTTTTTTGCGTACATAGGTATGAAAATATAAACCGCAAAGATTTACAAGGTGGAAGTTTTTTACAATGTAATAAATGTGGTAAAATTATTAATTAAATATTTAGAGAGATGAAAATAAAAGACTTACCACAGCCATACAGAGAAATGGCTTTGATTGAACAGGAAGCACAAGGGAATAAGAGGAATGAGGAATTAAAATTAATTGCAGATATTGAAGATGGTAATTTTTGCTGGGAAGACAGTTTGTGTGGCGATGAGTTTTGGATATATGTGGATGATGAAAACTACCCCGAAATAACCCCCGAAATAAAAGCAAAGTTTCCGAGTGTTTTTAAGGATGAAATTGAAGAATGCAAATGTAAGGTAAATCGAATGATAGTAAGGCATGAAGATAAAGATTGGTGTAATATCTGCGATAAACTTGTAAAGGCAAACTAACTACTAACACCTTTATTAACACAATTATAAACCTTAAAAAATAGAAAAAATGAAAACACCACATTTAGATGAAAAAATAAACCTATTAACAGGGGTTGAGCTTAGCGAATATGGCAAAAGTTTATTAACCGAATGCAAAGCTATAAAACAACTAATCGAAAACACCCCCATTGTTTCAACACCCGAAAAACCTGTTTGGGTGTTGGATGAAACTGGTGATAAGCGCATATTGTTGGCTGATTTAGGCAGTAGAGTTTTAAACAGCAGATTTATATTGGTAGGTTTTAACTATTTCAAAGAATACATGAATGGAGAAGAATTTGACTATTATTTTTCGGATTTTATCACCCCCTACACCCCAAAAGTAAACATTGAGGTAACGGAAGATGAAGCTATCAAAGTTGAGGAATTTTTAAAAACACTAAGAAATGAAAAATAAAAAAGATTGCTACTCTTGTAAATTTAGAGAAAAAATAATAGGAGATGCACATTCAAAATGCAATAATGAATGGAATAAAGAAGATTTTAAAGGAAAAACAAAGAAAATAACACCAACTTGGAACCAATGGTCTGTTGGTTTTCCAAATAATTTCGACCCTCATTGGTTTAAAAACTGTAAAAAGCATCAAGAAAATGAAACTAACTAAAACAGAACAGGACAACATAACGCAACTAAGCGCGATTTGTGCAACTCAAACAAGTATGTTAAGCGGTTGTAAATCTATTATTATAGCGATGAACACGCACCAGTTAAAGCAAATGTATAGATATGATACAGCTAGTCCAGCCAATAAAAAAGTAGTGGATAAAAAGATTAATGAAGCTGTTAAAAATCTTAAACTTACTTTTGATTTGGTGATTAAAATCAACACCCGAATTGAAAACTCAATGCGCGATACTTTGGGGGATGAGGTTGTGGATGCTTTGATTGATGAAATATCTTTAGCTATGGATAAAGTTGAACTTGATAAATATTTGAAAAAATAAATAAAATGAAAGATAAAAAAGAAACAATAGCAGTTTGGTTTAGTTGTGGAGTTGCATCGGCAATTGCAACACAAAAAACCATAGAGAAATATGGGGAAACTCATAATATACTAGTCGTAAATAACCCAGTAAAAGAAGAGCACGAAGATAACATAAGATTTAAAAATGATGTTTCTAAATGGTTAAATATAAATATTATTGAAGCCAAATCTAAAGAGTTTCCAAACGCTAGTATTATTGATGTTTTTGAAAAACGAAAATATATTAGCGGTGTTGCTGGTGCTCCATGCACTAAATATTTAAAAAAACAAGCCAGATATGAGTTTGAAAGTGAAAATAATATTGACTTTCATGTTTTAGGCTTTACTTTAGAAGAAAAAACAAGATACGAGAGGTTTATTAAGTTTGAACGAGAAAACACTATCGGTATTTTAATTGATGAAAAGTTAACTAAATTTGACTGTTTTGATATTTTACATAAAGCTGGAATACAAAGACCTAAAATTTACGATTTAGGTTTTCCAAATGCAAACTGTATAGGTTGTGTTAAAAGCCAAAGTCCTACTTATTGGAATTTAGTTAGACAAAAATTTCCAGATGTTTTTAACCAAAGAGCGGAACAAAGTAGAAGAATTGGAGTAAAATTAGTTAAATACAAAGGAGAACGTATTTTTTTAGATGAACTTCCTTTAAATGCGAAAGGGGGAAAAATAAAATCTTGGGAGTGTGGTATTTTTTGTGATACCGAATAAATATTTGAAGCGATGAAAGAACAATACTACAAAATCTACGACCAGCGCGGACGGTTAGCCTTAGTAACACCAACACAAATAAGAGTTAACGAATGGTTAAGGGAACAAGGATTTATAACGGAAGATATAAATGTTGCATCGATACCAGTTGATGCCTCTAGGTGGGTGCCGAATGGGTGGAGAGTTACAAAAGTTAAAATTTAATATTATGGAGGAAAAACAACAAATTTATGTCACAATGGGTTGGGATGGTATGCCAATTACAACTAAGGGCGATGGTTATATTTTACCTCGAAAAGCCGAAATGATAATCAATAAAAAATATTACCCAAAGGGGGAATTAATGGAATGGCCGGTTGACCCTGATACGAGCGAAAAATTACCAATAGAGCCAATGAAGATAAAGCCAACTTTTTTTCATAAAATATCAAAATTTTTTAAGAAATGAAAATCTACATTATAAAACACAAGGGCGCTAATACTTTTGGGAATTTTTGCTCATTTTTTACAAAGAAAAAAGATGCTAAACTTTGTTTAAGCCATTCAGTTGAATTCCCTAAAAACTACGAAATAGTACCTTTGGAAATATCAAAACCTAAATACGCAAAATGTATCAGGACTTTATCCCCTCAATTATTGCAAATAGGTAAAAAATACAAAATCCTAGCGGAACATGACGACACTATTTGTATCATTGATGAGGCAGATAATTTATCCACTTTTAATAAATGTTATTTTGAGATAAAATAAAATTATGAAAAATACATATTCAATAGAGAATTTAGATTTAGATAATTTAAATTGCGAAGTTAAAGCAGTTGTAACTGATGAAATTAATCAAGAAGTAAATGTTTATTTTATGGATTGTGATTTTAATTTTAACACAAAATATAACAACGGTAAACCCGAATGCATTATTACAAATTTTGATTTGTCTATTGAAAGCGAAATTATTAAAATGAAGCATTTGGATCAAAAGGAAATAAAAAGTTTATTGATTAACGAAATAAATAATAATTTAAATGAATAATTATAAAATCCACCCATATTATTATCCAGGATTAGATTATAAGGATTTTAAATCAATTAATGAGATTGTAACACATATTTGTTTTAAATTGAAGATTGATGTTAAAGATTTTATATCATCCAACAGAAAGGATATTTTAGTGTATTCTAGGATAATTTTTGCAAACCTTTGTAAAAAAAATGGATTTACACATGTTCAAATCGGTAATTTTATCAATCGGGACCATTCAACAATCACTCATTACATTAAAGAATTTGAAAAAATTGAATACAATCCAAAGCTAAAAAAGTTCATGCAGTTGGTATTGAACTAGATTTTTTACTAAATAAAAGTTAAATTAAGCCCTAAAATTAAGTTTTTAGGGCTTTTTTGTGCTTACTGCAAACACTTAAACATTTATAAATCAGTATTTTAACCCAATTTTGCAAACACTGTAAACACTCTGTAAACAGTGTTTACGCGCTTAACTGTTTATATTTCAGTAAGTTAAAGCCACTGCAAACACTATTCACTATTTTAGCCAACTTTATCGTACAACTTTTTCGGGATAAAAGGTTCGCAAAAAACTTTGCCATTTTTCAAAAAGTGTTTACGGAAACGTTTTAATACATTGATAATCAACTTGTAAACGGTGTAAACACTATGGAAAGAGTGTTTGCAGAGTGTTTACAGAGTTATCCACATTTATATATTATTTATATATATATTTATATATAATATATTAATATATAGTAAGTTATACAAGCAGTACCAATGTTGATAACTCTGTAAACACTCCATAAATTAGTGTTTACAGTGTTTGCAGTAAGGTTTTTTGCTCAAAAAACGTTTCCTATTGGTTTTATTATTGGTTGATTGATTGGTTTAGGATTGATACACAATAAAAAAAACCTTACCGATTAGATAAGGTTTGATTGATTGATTTAATTTAATTTATTTAACCGATTGTATATAATGTATGGTTTTAGGTTTTAAATTGATTAGATGCAAAATAAATCATTTTTTAACTATTCCAATTCGTACCGTATAGATATGCCATAATACTATTCACTATTTCATCTATATTCTCATCCCCATTGAACAGCATATACACCATGCCATTAGCCTTTACTTTCTGCTCAAATACTATCTGCATATCCGATTGATCCTCTTTACTGTTTTTCTTCAATTCAACAAACATTATTTTCCCACCACCTAAGATATGTAAATCACTTACCCCAGCACGTAAACCGATTAACTGCATTATCTTTGCTGTAATTTTATCCCTATATCCACCGTTTGGAACATGATACACAAACAAATCTTTATACTGTAACTCATACTTTACAAGGCTTGTAAACAATCTGTTTTGGAATTCGTTTTCGCTATTATATTTTTTCATATACTTAAAACTAATTAGTTAACACCGTCTTATTTTCTGTAAAGATAAAAAAAATCACTGTATTAAGCAAGAAAAATCAAAAAAGGTACTCCGCTGATTACCTGTGAGTTACGCAATGAATGGCACACTCCATTTTTTTCTATGTTCCGCAGTATTTCAGTTCATGTTATTGATTATGAGAGATTTTTGTTATATTTGCATTATAAATCATGGAAAACTAAATAACAAAATGGCATTTTATACGCGTCAAGAATTTGCGAAACTTTGTGGTATCAACGATTGCGCGATTATCAATGTAAATATTGCACGTGGTAAAGTTGTGTTATCTGGCAACTTAATTGATACCAACGTAGAGGAAAACCAATCATTTTTATTAAAGTATAGGGATAAAAAAGGTATTACAGGTGATACAATACCGTTGCAAGAGCCGAAAATAAAGAAAGAAGTTAAACCAATTAAGGAAGAAAAGCCAAAAACTAGAACGGTTTTACCACCTCCGCCAATTACAGATGAATATTTACCACCACAATCTAAACATAATTTATCAAAAAATGATTTAGATATTAAAATCAAAAAAGCCGATTTAGAAAAAAAGTTGGAGGAGATCGAGATTTTAAAGGTAAAGAAAATGAAATTGCATGGGGAATTGATACCAACTGAATTAGTTAAATCTTTGGTTCGGGAAATTGCAGAGGGGGTTAAGTTGGCGTATATCGATGCAATAGAAAACTATACGGTAGTAATTGCAAATCAAAAAAAACTAACTGAAACAGAAAAAGGAAAGATTAAAGACCACTTTACACCGATAATTAACAAAGCAGTTGAAAAACAATATTACATAGCGCAAAAAGGACTAAAAGCTATTATTGCAGAATACAGCGAGAAAAAGGATGTGGGGGAAAGGGAGTTGTAATGGTTACAATATTTATTTAATTACGGATTAAAATATTTAAAAATATACAAAATGATGAAAAAGCAGTTAAACTTAAAAAATAGCAACAAACTTATTATAGGTAAACGTATCTCGCCTAGTGAATTACAAGTAAATGACTTATTTTATATGAAATATGGATTTCATAAATTAAAGTTTAGAGTTAAAGTAATTCTTGAAGATGGTGGATTATTGGCTCATCCTCTTAATTGGCTAAAATCAAGTTCAGTATTTATTCCTTTTTCGGAAAAAGAGGAAATACATTATGCTGGTAGAATAAGTAAATTAAGGAGTTGGTTTTTACTTTAATATGCTTACCAACACCTTAATTTAGCATATTTTAATGGCGTAAAAATAATGTTATAAATTTTAAATATGGGAATTTGGCTAACATGAACCGTTTTTCTTTGGCAAATACAACAGCCCATATTTATTTAAAAAAAAATATTAACAATTAAACAATTATAAACTATGAACATTTTTAATTTATTTAGAAAAAAGAAATCAAAACAAAACCAAAAAGGATTTAAAAGATTTGGTTTTGGAAAAAAAATATGGATTGGTAAATTACCACTTAGATATATTCATTCTCAAAAGGATGTTGATTTATTTTTACGCGAAGATACTAACACGCTAATTAGTTTCAGTAGTGAATACATTGATAAAATTGTAACTTTAGAAATGATTAAAAAATAATGTACTTAGAAGTTTTACAAGATATTTTATCGGAAACTAAAGTGCTGTTATCCGATATTAAGCCATCGGAATGGTATGAGCAAAATATGATTATGCCAAGGGGTTCGGCTTTTCCTGGTCCTTTCAAATTTGATTTAACACCATACTGGCGCGAACCTTTAGATTGTGCACATAAAAACCACCCTGCAAAAGAAATTTCAATTATAAAAGGCGCTCAATTAGGTGGTACTGCTGCGGTATTAAACCCAGTTGTTTTATACACCATTGCACAAAATCCGGGTAATATAATGTTTTTAACCGGGCATAGTGATTTATCCGATGCGGCAATTAAAAAATTAGATCAGGCCATTGATGCTTGTGGAATTAGAAAATTAATTCGCCCAAATGTATTAAAAGCAAAAAATAATGCTACTGGTGACACCAACAAAGGAAAAGAATTTCCGGGAGGTGATTTAAAAGCAGGTTCAGTTACAAATCATAATCTATTAAGGCAGCATGATGTAATGATTATGATAGTGGATGATTACGATGCTGCAAAAGGAAGTTCAAAAGATGCAGGAGCAACAAGGGAATTAGTACAAAAACGTACATCTGCATTTGCTCATAAACGTAAAATTTACTGGGTATCAAGTCCACAATTAAAAGGAGCATCAAATATTGAAGAATGTTTTTTATTGGGTGATCAAAGGCATTGGTATGTTCCATGCCCATGTTGTAACACTCCAATCACACTACAATGGACTGTACCAGTTAAAAATTCCGATAAAATTGGCGGTATCACATGGAAATTAGATGAAAATAATAAACTGATTGAAGATAGTGTTGGATATGTTTGTCAAGAATGTGGCGGTTTTTTTGATAGTTCACATAAATACGAAATGAATTTAAAAGGGGAATGGATAGCGCATGAGCCTAATCCAGTAGAACCAAACCATTACAGTTATTATATTTCATCATTATATGCACCTCCGGGAATGGATGATTGGGGGCATTATGTAAAACAATGGTTAAACGCAAATCCACCCAACGGAAATAGGGATGAAAAAAAGCATCAAACATTTTTAAATGTAGTTTTAGGGCAAACTTATGAGCCAACAGGAAAAGAATTAAAAGCAACAGATATACAAAGAAACATTCAAAACTACGAAATTATGAGTATTCCAGAGAAATTATCAATTGAACACGGAAATGGAAAAATAGTATTACTAACTTGTGGAATAGATTTAAATGGTAGGGAGGATGATGCAAGGTTGGATTATGAAATTGTTGCATGGAGCGAAAGCATGGCAACTTATTCGATTAACCACGGTAGTATAGGTACATTTATACCAAGGGAGGGCAAAATAAAAGCCGACAGGGAAAAATGGAGTTATGAACATGGCGTACCAAATTCAGTATGGAGGGAATTGGATAAAATATTATCAAATATTTTTATAACCGATACAGGGCGGAGAATGAAAGTTCAAATTACAGGTTTGGATAGTGGATATTTAACACAGCACGTTTATAACTATATAGACAATTCAAATTTAGCTGTAGTTGGTATCAAAGGTAAAGATTTTGATAAATACATTCCAATCGGTAAAGATGTTAAATCATACCATCAAGCCAAAGAAAAATCTAATTTATATTTAGCTGAGGTAAACATAGTTAAATCGGAACTAGAAAGGCTTTTATCTTTAAAATACGATAACCGATACCATGAAACCCAACCAAGTGGATTTTGTAATTTTCCAATTCCTAGCGGTGGTAAATACTTATATCAAAACTATTTTTCACATTTTGAAGCAGAACATAAAATAGTTGATGCTGAACAAAGATTTAAATGGCAAAAAAAATCCGATGTTGCACAAAACCACTTATTTGACTGTAGGATTTATAACATGGTTGTTAAAGATATTTTTGTGGATGAAATTGGTAAAGCATTTAAGGTAAAAAATATAAGTTGGGGCGAATTTGTATCGATTATTGTTAGTCAAATAAAAACATAAAATAAACATATATTCAAGAATTTAACACCTAAAAAATTTATTTTTGGCTTAAAATATTTCTAAAATGAGCGATGCAGTTACATTAGATAGAATTTCCAAAATAGTAGGTTATAAGCTTACAAAAGGAGATTTTAGGGTATCAAGCCCCAATTTACCACAACGAATAGCAATTTTAGCAGAGGCTAATACCGCAAATCAAACCCAAGCTTTAGCAGATGAAGCAGGAAGAGAATTAACCACAAGCCAACAGGCAGGTGAGTTATATGGTTACGGTTCGCCAATGCACCAAATCATGCGTATTTTACGCCCTATTAATGGTGGTGGATTACAAATTCCTATTATAGCTTACCCACAAGAAGAAGCAGATAGCGCAACAGCTAAAACCATTACAATTACTCCAAGTGGTACAGCTACGCAATCAGGAACACATCAAATCGTTATCAATGGTAGAAATGGTATTGATGGTGGTAGCTACGAATTAAACATCGTATCAGGAGAAACCGCAGCGCAAATAGCAGTTAAGATTGAAGATATCGTAAACAATGTTTTAGGCGCACCAGTTACAGCAAGTGAAGATACAGGAGTAGTAACCTTAACATCTAAATGGGCAGGTTTAACATCTAACTTAATAAACGCATCTATTAATACAGGCGAGGTTAGTTTAGGAATTACTTATGCTATTGCAAATGGAACAGCAGGAGCAGGAACTCCAAGCGTAGTACCTGCATTAAGTTCGTTCAATGAAAATTGGAATACAATCGTAATTAATTCATACGGATTTGTTTCTGCAACATTAAATGAATTAGAAGCTTACAACGGTAAAGCGGATAATACTAATCCAACAGGAAGATGGCAAGGTGAGGTTTTTAAACCGTTTATTGCAATTTCGGGTACTGTTTTATCGGATGAAACAGCTTTAAAAGCTTTAACATCTGGCAGAAAAAATGAAATGACTATTGCTGCTGCAGTTGCGCCAAATTCAAAAGGTTTACCACTTGAAGCTGCTACAAACGTTGCGTTTTTGTTTGCTCAAAAAGCACAAAATACACCGCATTTAGATATTCAATCGGATATTTATCCCGATATGCCAACTCCAGAAATAATTGGAGATTTATCGGATAAAGATGTTCGTGATAGAGTAGTTAAATCAGGATGTTCAACAGTTGAATTATCAGGAGGTAAATATAAAGTTGTTGATTTTGTTACAACTTACCATCCAGTTGGCGAAATACCACCACAATTCAGATATCCAAGAAATATTAATATTGATTGGAATATCCGATATGGTTATTTGTTGAAAGAAGCTACAAATGTAATGGATCATGTAATTGCAAATGATACGGATATAGTTACTGCAAGTAAAGTTGTAAAACCTAAACAATGGGTACAAATTTTACAAAATTACGCAGAAGATTTATCACGTAGGGCTTTAATTACAGATGTTGCATTTATGCAAAATTCGATAACAGTTGGTATATCTAGTGTTAATCCTGATAGATTGGAAACTTTTTTCCGATACAAACGAACAGGAACAGCAAGAATTTCATCAACAACAGCAGAGGCAGGATTTAATTTTGGTACAAATAATTAATAAATAAAGATATGGCAATCGGAGGATTTTTAACCGAAGTAACAGCAAACCACCCTACACTAGGGGGGTTTACTTTTTACCCAATGGCAAATGAAGATGTTTCATTTGATCCAATTACTATCATGACTGAAGATGATGAAGAAAGCGTTGATGGTTCAGGTAATCCAGTAAGAAAAATGAAACGTAAATTACCAAAAATTGAATTTACATTGGCGAATGATGTTAATAATCGTGAAGATTGGAACGGAATTAAGCAGTTAATGGAAAATCCAGTTGAAGCGGATTGGACTTTTTCACACTCAAACGGTAGTGTTTTTGGTGGAAATGGTAAGCCAGTAGGTAATTTAGAGGGTAATTTAACCGCGGCAACTTTTCCTGTAATTATATCATGCCGAGATATTAAAAAAATTGCAGGGTAATTTATAAATTAAAAGCTTTAAAATCATGGAAAATTTAGTAAATGAAGAAGTATCACAACAAGAAATAACCAACTGGTTAGATTTTAAACGTGTAAAACCATCAAGCAGGGAAAATTACAAAGGTGCAATTGATGAATTAGCAAATGCAATTGCCGAGGGTTATTTATCATTGGATGAAAATTTTAATTTAACATTAAAATTAATTTTTCCAATTACAAACGAAATTTCAACAACGGAATTAGTTTTTAAACCTAGGGTAAAAATTGGAGAAATCCAAAAAGCAATGCAGGGCACAAAATCGGATGATGCGCAAGGTATGATTTTGGCAATCGTTTCATGCTTAACCAACAAACCAAAACAATTAATTAAAGAGTTGGATGTTGAAGATTATGGAATTTGCCAAAATATAGCCCTTTTTTTCATTCCGAAGTAGGCAATTATGATGCAGCAATTCATTCTGTTATAGGCACATATAATTGGACGCCAAAAACTATAAATAGTCTGTATTGTGATGATACAGACTATTTTGGTATATGGTACTATTATTTTGAAATAAAAAGGCAACAAGAAGAGTTAAAAAAAGATACTAAACAATAATGAGCCAACTTACAGTTAATACAGTATTTACAGCAGTTGATAAGTTCACAAAAATAGTGAAAGCTATGGAACAATCAACTATTAAGTTTGCCGAAAAAGCAACTGCTGCTACTGCTATGGCTGAAAGGGGGTTTAGGAAGTTGACAAGTCCTCTACAAAAATTAAACTCAATGTTAGGGGGTTTTGGTTTAGCTTTGGGGGGCGCATTAATTATAGGAAATATTACCACATCATTAAAAGATTATGAAAATGCTATTGCATCTGCAATGGCAATTACTGGTAAAATGACTAAAGAGGAATTTAAGCCATACCAAAAAGAAATTGAATTAACTGCAAAAATCACAAGAAAATCAACAACCGATATTGCAAAAGCTTTTGAGATTATAGGTAGTGCTAAACCAGAATTATTAGCAAACGCAGAAGCATTAGGATTAACCACTAAAGCCGCAATCACATTATCTAAAGCATCTGGAGATGATTTGCAATCAAGCGCACTATCGTTAACTGGAGTAATGAACCAGTTTTCTTTGGGTGCTGAAAATGCCGAAAGAGTAATGAACGTATTAGCAGCAGGTTCAGTAGCAGGTTCGGCAAACATTACAAATGTAGCAGAGTCAATGAAGAATTTTGGTTCAGTTGCAGCATCAGCAAATTTAAGCGTAGAAGAGAGTGTTGCATTAGTTGAGGTATTGGGTAAATTTGGATTATTTGGAGCGGAAGCAGGTACAAAATTAAGAGGTTCAATTTTACAATTACAAAAAGCTAATTTAGGTTATGCTAGTGGGCAATTTAATACGAATGATGCTTTAAATGAAGCACAAAAACAAATGAATAAATTATCTACAGCAGCGCAAAAAGATGCTTATTTAATTAAATTATTTGGAGCTGAAAATGTATCTAGTGGTAAAATATTATTAAACAACATAGGTTTATTTAATGAGTACACTAAAGCAGTTACAGGAACTAATACAGCAGTTGAACAAGCAAATGTTAAAAGTAATACATTTAGTGTTAGATTGGAAGAATTACAAAATAAATGGATTAGTTTAATTACTACTAATAATGAAGCTAACCAGGGTATTGGATTAGTTACGAGCGCAATAGTTTTTTTAACTGATAATTTAGAAACTATAATTGCAACAACATTAGTTTTTTTAGGAGTTTTAGCAGCTTATAAAGTAGCTTTAATTGGAGCAAAAATAGCTTTATTTGCGGTTAAAATTGCAACTATTGCTTATAACGTAGTTTTAGGGATATCAAACGCTTTACAAGGTAAATCGGCTTTATATCTTGTTGGTAATACTGTAGCTTACAAAGCGTATAGAGCAACAATATTATTAACCACCGCAGCAACAAGCGCATGGAACGCAGTTGTTAAATCTTTAATTTTTGTAACTAAATTATGGACTACTGCCCAATACGCTATAAATGTAGCATTAACAGCAAACCCAATCGGAGCAATAATAATGTTAGTAGTAGCATTAATTGCCGCAATCATATCAATCATTTACTATTGGGATGAATGGGGCAGGGCTTTTGTAGCTTTCTCTGGTCCTGTAGGTATGATAATAAATTTGTTCCAGGAGTTATACGAAAATTGGGATATGATAAAAAAAGCTTTTGAAATGGATGGAATTTTGGGAGGTTTTAAAGCTTTGGGGCAAGTAATTTTATCGGGATTACTTTATCCGTTACAAAAAGTTTTAGAAATAGTTGGTTATTTGCCTGATTGGTTGGGTGGTGGATTAGCTACGGATGGGGCAAAAGCAATAGCCGATTTTAGAGCCGATTTAACATCATTTGAACAGTATCAACCAAAACCCGAAGTAATTAATATGAACAATGAAAGAACACGTAATTTTGTTGAAACTATAAATAATAATGAACGACAACAGCTAGATGTTAATTTTAATAATATGCCAAATGGTGCAACTGTTCAAAGTAGTGGGGCAAACTTTGTAATGCCTAAATTAACCCCATCATTTAATTTCTAAGCTATGGATTTGAGATTAATAGAAACAGGAAAAGGAGGGGATTTATTATTAAATGGTAATGATTTTTTGTGGGCTTTTAGTTTTGAAAATTTTCCATATATCGGAATGTTTGGAGGAAATCCACAACAATCCACCCCACCAATTAGGATTGAAAGTGAACAAAATTTTGATTTTTGGGGCAATGAATTACTAGGTTTAAACTATAATTCACAAACTGAAAATTTAATAAATTCAGTTGGATTAAATTCATCAACAAGGATATTAATTGAAAATGCAGTTAAAGAAGATTTAAAATTCATGTTAGAATTTGCAGAAATATCTGTAACTGTTAGATTAGTTGGATTGGATGTAATAGAATTAAACATAACTATTGTGCAACCTGATAATGGAGTTGAACGAAAATATATATATTTGTGGGATGGGTTACAGTTGGTGGAAAATTCTGGAACAGGCGGACAAAACGCGCCAAATTTAGAGGGATTACAAGAAGTTTTACAAATTAATTTATAACCGAAATGGCAAAAATAAATTTTGAAAATAAAGAGGATGTTAAATTATCAAGTTTACCGCGTAAAAACAAGGTAATAGCAACAGATATTAACGAAATCAAACAATCGGTAAATGATTTGTATGATGAAGTTGAAGATATTGAAACTACATTAAACGCAGTTGTTGAAGATATTGAAGATGCACAAACTGAATTAGAAAGATTAGAAAACGAAAAACAAAACACTTTAGTATCAGGCACGAATATAAAAACCTTAAATGGAGATAGTTTATTAGGTTCGGGAGATGTTTCTTTACCTCCACCAGTATGGGGTGCAATTACAGGTACTTTATCTGCACAGACAGATTTACAAACTGCTTTAGACAACGCAGGACAAAATATTTACAACGGTACGGATGTAACACCGTTAACAAAACGCTCAAAAATCCGATTTACCGATTTTTTAGGGGCGGTTGATGATGCAATTAACAGCGAAACAGTTGTAAGTTTAGATACCAATATTACTAAGGACGTAAATACTAGCCGATTTGGTTTAAATTTATCGGATGAGGTGGATTTAAAAATACCTCACGAACGTTTAACCGTTGGAGATAGTAACGGAAATGCTACTAACTTAACGGGTACGGAGGGGAATTTAATAGGTTTTAAAGAAGATAATAAGATAACTGAATTTGAGGGTGTTGAAGCTTTTAATATTTTAAAGGAAACAGGAATAACCGCGAACAAACAACTTGCTTTAATTGGTATTGACGGTATAGCTAGTAATCTAAAGGCTACGTTTATAATTGATGAAATATTGGTAATTAATACGACCGCAAATAGTGTAGTTGTAAGCGTTGGTTCAACTGCTGGGGGTACTGATATTGCCAACGCAATAACTATTGGTGCTAGTGCTACGGTTGTTTTAACTTTAGGCACTAGATATTTCAGTAGTACATTGGGACAAAACTTATTTATTAGTTCGGCCTTATGGAATAGTGCGAATGTAACTATTAGTGTAACCGTTAAAAAAATTCATTATGTCTAGTAAAATATTAAAATTGGGAACTTTTGCTATTCCGAAAATAGGGAGTAGCAATTTAATGGGGTTTAAACCACCTTTAATTTTAGACACTTATAGCGCAGATTTATATGCGGCTTATTCTTTGCGAAAATTAAGGAACGGTTACTCAGGTAATTGCGTTCGTGTTCGTAGAAGTTCGGACAATGCGGAACAAGATTTTGGTTTTGTAAACGATGTTGTAGATATGGATAGTATCATTACATTTTGTGGGGCTGGTAATGGTTTTGTAACCACATGGTACGACCAAAGCGGGTTAAGTAAAGATGTTATACAAGCAACCGCTGGTAATCAACCGCAAATTATAACAAGTGGTGCGCCTTACTTGGTGGGTGGAAAAGCATATTTGAATTTCGCTAATTCTCATTTACGAAAAGCATCCGAAACAGGAATAAATATAAATAACATTTGTAGTATTGCATTAGTGAGCTTAGATAGTGCTGGCAGTTACGGTTTTGGGTTAAATACTACTCCTAGATATTATTTTCCAAATGTATCAGGGTCATGGCAAGCTGTTTCATATAATAGCAGTAATACATTTGCTAATACAGGTATTTTAGCGACTGGTGTACGAGCGTTATTAACAGGAAATGCAAATTTAACAAATTATAATTTACGCATAAATGCTAGTTATATTGGCTCAACTGCTGTATTTAGTGGTAATATTAATAACATTGGTATAGGTACGCCAAACGCATCCTTATATTCAACAGGTAAATTTTTTGAATTTATATTGTATTCTGCTAGTCAATCGGCAAATTTAACGGATTTAGAAACGAATATAAACGATTATTATGCAGTATATTAAAGTTGATTTAAGCGTTTACGAAACGCAATTAAATGCTTTAAATGAGCATTACATAAGCAATTTAGTGGAGGGTAGTACTACTACCAATTTCGCTAATCCTGTTATTTTTATGGGTTTTGGCTACGTGCTAAAGAGCGAATATACTTTGCCCTTTTTCCCTGATTATTTGGAAATTGTGGATAGCATACCGCAATGGCACGAAGAGGATAAAGCAATACAAATAGTGCAAAATAAAAGCGGTGTTGTATGGGGCGCAATGAATGAGCCACAGATAGCAATGGGGTTATCTATGCACCGTATTAATACAAATATGCAAACCTATGAAGAGGGCGAAAAATTATATTTTTATGCGAATACTATTATACCCGAGCATCAAGCTATATTTAATGCTTATCCACAATTAGAAATTATTATTAATGAAAAGTAAATCTAACTTAGAGCGCGTTGCATTTATAGTTTTAATGGGTATTTTTATGTATTTATTTGCTACAAGTTGCACAACCTCAAGAATTAAATATAAACCGCATTATCCGTATTATTATGAATAAAGAGGAATTAATACAAAATACTTTAGAATACGCTAAATTAATTAAACTTAACAGCGTATTAATGGACTGTTTAAAGGAAGCTTTATATTCTAATGAATGGGATTTTACAAATCCTGAGCATTACGATGGATGCACTGGTGTTGATGAATTACATTACAACGCATACCCCCCTGATTGTTTAGTGCATGATTTTCACTGGAAAACAGGAAGAGGGGGAATAGTTGCCGATAGTATTTTTAGGGATATTATGAGAGCGATGGGGCGTTCAAATAGAATTATTAAAAAAAGATATAAAGGCGTTCGGATTGGTTGGATGTTTTGGTATAAATGGAAACATAAGCTAAATGGCAACGTTCAAGAATTAACAAACGCAATGAAAGTTTATAAAATATTAAATTTTTAGATTAATTTTGAGGAATGATAAATATACCAACAACCCAACAATTATTTAATTCGATTAAATTAAACATCGAAGCAGAATTAAATATACAAATTCCTACTTTTGGAAAAACTTTTCTTTTTGCCTTTTGTTCAGTTTTAGCAGGAACTTTAAAATTATTTTAC
>Ga0209820_1000018_pt1 | contig 44050 bp, 56 predicted proteins | sample PPLLak21cMay2015_FD_187254 | JGI IMG/M metagenome (GOLD analysis project Ga0209820, IMG submission 187254) | Freshwater sediment microbial communities from Prairie Pothole Lake near Jamestown, North Dakota, USA - PPLs Lake P7 Core (1) Depth... | ecosystem: Environmental > Aquatic > Freshwater >...
ACATTGCGCGGATCGAGGAGCGCGGCCCGGTCGAAACGCCGGCCATGGCGCGTGCTGCACGCGACGTGCAGTACGCCGAACGCGACCTCGCTCGTGCGCAGCGCAACGTCGAGGCACGCGGTGCGGCGGCGCAGCAGGATGTGGTCGCACGGGCGCAGACCAGGTTGGATCGGGCCATGGAGCACCTGCAGGCCGAGACCGCGGCGGCCGAGGCGGCGCGTGCCGAACGGGCCGCTGCCGCCGGGCAGGCGGCGTTTGGCGCGCGCAAGTTCAGTGGCGGCGGCACCGGTCAGGCCCCCGATGCGGTTCGCGAAGCCACGCGCCAGCGGGTGGGTGACGACGATTTCGCGTTATTGGAAAAGGCCGCCGAATCCGTGTGGGCCAGCAGCCGTCACTGGCGCGATCGGCTGGCCAGGGCGGGTGTCATCGGTGAGACGCAGCGTCAGTTCCTCGAAGACCACTTCCCGCACTACGTCCACACCGACATCCTCGACGACATGTCGCAGGAAGCGATCGACTCGCTGCCGCAGGGCGGGAAGTCCTTCAGCGTGGGCTCCAACGGCATCCAGCGCTTGTCCGTGCAAGGTACGGAGCGAGCGCGCATGAACCCGACCTCGAGCATGGTCGACATGGCCACGCGCGCTGAGGGGCTGGCGCAGCGCAACGAGATCATGCGGACCGTCGCCGGGTGGAGTAAGACGCCGGGCATGGATCTGTTCATCAAGCCGCTCAAGGCTGGCGAGAAGCCGCCCAAGGGCTACGTCACCATGTCCTACATGGACGGCGAAAATGGCAAGCAGAGCATCGCCGTGGTCGAGGGGCTCGAGGGCACGCTCGACCTGAGCAAGCCGAATGCGGGCATCCTGGGCATGTTCCTGTCGGGCGCGTCGTTGCCGCTGCGGGCAGGCGCCACGGCGCTGCGACCGGGGTTCATCGCCTTCAACGGGACCAACGACCTGTTATGGAGCCTGTATCGCTTTGCGGTCGACGCGCCGCTGCCGGTCGAGGGCGCCAAGGCGCGCAGAGATCTGGCCAAAGGTCTGGCTGTGGTCTTCGGTCCCGATGCATCGCTGACCGAGCGGCGCACTGCACTCAAGAATGTAGCGGTTGGCGAGCGTGCGGATTGGGGCGAGCGCGCCGCGTCACTCGGAGATCTGATGACCGGCTACCGCGCGCAGCTTCCGCGGCGGCTGGGCGGCGACCCCGAGCTGGTGCAGCGGGCGCGCGAGGCGGGCGCCACGGTGGGCGGTCCCAGGACGCGTTACGAGAACCCGGATGCGATCGCGCGCGAGCTGATGGGCGATCGCGTGTGGGTCAGGCCGATCCGTACCCAGAAGGACGTGACGACGGCGCTCAAGGATTCGTGGGGCGCTGCGACCGACGTGGCCGGGCTGTTCTGGAGCCGGCCGCTGAACGTGGTCGGGAAGCCCATCGAGGAGGCGCCCAGGCTGGGCGCGTTTGCCCGTGCCGAGCGGCTGGGACTATCACCTGCCGAGGCGGCGTTCGCCAAGCGGACCCAGACGGCCGACTTCGACGCCGGTGGCGCGTGGACGAAGCAGATGAACAACTTGATGCCGTTCCTGAATGCGACGACCCAGGCGGCGGCCGAGTTCGGCGCGCTGACGAAGAAGAATCCGCGCGCCTCAGCCGTGGCGCAAGGGGTGATCATCGGTACCATCGTCGCCAGCGAGATCTACAACCGCGCCATATCGCAGGAGGATCATCGCGACGTAAGCCGCCATCTGCGCGACCACGGGCTGGCGTTGCTGGATCCCCGCGAGCCCGAGGGCGAGGGTAAACGCGGCCTCGCGTTCGTGCCGCTGCGCGGCGGTGTGGGCATGCTGGTGCCGCTGATTCGCGAGGTCATGGGCCGCATGTACGGCGACAACCCGCGCACCTGGGAGCGGCTGGCGCTCGAGGTGTTCGGGACGTTGTCGCCGGTCGAGCCCGAGATGGGCGGCCTTGCTTCGCTTGTGCCGCCGCCGGCCAAGACCGCGCTGGAGCTCAGCGGGAACTACGACTATTTCCGCGACCAGCCGATCGTGTCCGAGAGCATGCAGGGGTTGCCGCCGACCTGGCAGTACAACGAGCGCACGTCGCAGGCTGCGCGGCATTTGAGCGCGTCCGGTCTGCCGGGCGTGTCGCAGAAGCCGCCGCTGGCCATCGACTACGCGATCCGCGCGATCTCGCCTGGACCGGGCGAGGCCGCACTGGGCCTGGCCGACGAGATCATCACGCGTACGGGCAACGCGCTGCCGGAGCGCCCGGCCAAGGGCGTGCCGGGCGCACGCGACATCCCGCTGGTGGGCGGCATCGCCGGTCGGTTCCTGCGCACCGCGGGCGAGGAGCAGCGCAGCGAGGCGTATGCCAGGGCGGACGAGATCATGGACATCAATCGTCAGAAGATGCTGGCCGATGTCGAAAACAGCGCGGTGTTCAAGGCGGCCACGCCGGACGCGCAGCAATCGATGTTGCGTTCGTTCGAGGCCGAGCTGGAGGCGCAGGCGCAGGACATCGCCGGTGTGGAGCCGAAAGACCGCGACCTGGGTCTGCCTGAGAAGTACGTGGGCGTGGAAGATCCTAAGTTGCAGCGGCAGATCGACCAGGCGCGCTCGAAGTACGACGCCTGGAAACAGGATCCCGCGCGCGCACCCGAACCGAGCGACGACGAGATCGTGCTCGCGCTCACGTATGGCAAGACGATCAACCCGTTGTATCGGATCGAAAGTCAGGAGTTCGAGGATCAGAAAGCTGAGATTCGGTACGAGGTGCAGCGTGCGCTGGCTGCCGAGCGCGACAAGCGCGTGAAGCGTTAGAGGGAGAAGGCATGGAGACACTGCAAGCGCTGCAACAAGAAGCTGCGGTGATGAAGCAGCAGATCGATGAGGCGCGGGCAGCAGCCCAGGAGGTTGGAGAAACCGGGAAGCCGACCTCGACGGCACTGCTTGCGCGGGAGCGTCTCGACAAGCTCGAGGACAACTACCGCCAGGTGCTGAACTCGATCGCCACGGTGTCGCAGGTACGTCCCGCGCCGAGTCCCTTGGGCGACAAGGTGCGCATTGATATCAATGGCAACCCTATTCCGGCGGGTGACACGACGACGCGTGTCGTCAAGGTGTATGACCCTGCGACAGGGCAATACACCGACTGGCCGGACCCATCCGCGACGGCGACCAAGCCCACACCCACGGCGGCCGACCAGCTCGAGCGGATCTACGATCCGAACAATCCGAGCAGGGTCATCAAGCTGCGCGACCCGGCCACGAATACGACCATCGACGTGCCCGACGTGGCGGCTGGCGGGAAGCCGACCGTCGTGTCCGGGGCGGGCGGGGCTGTCTATTCGTGGGATGGGGCGAAGCTCACGCCGCTCATCGCGGCCACGCCCGACAAGCCGCAGATCATCCAGAACCAGTCGACGGGCGCGATCTATTCGTGGGACGGCAAGTCGCTCACGACGCACAACGCGGGCAAGCCGCAGCCAACTGAGGGACAGGAGCGATCCAACGTCAAGGATGGTTACCACGTCACCGAGAAGTTCGTCGGTGGCGAGTGGACGACTGTCGCGTACGGGGATCCGGCCAAGCCCGGTCAACCCACGGAGGGGCAGACCCGCCCGAACACGAAAGAGGGCTACAAGGTCACCGAGACGTACTCGGGTGGGGAGTGGACGGTCACCGACGTGGGCGAGCGGGCCACGCCGCGCGAGTCGACCACGCTGAGCGCGCCATCGGACCAGCGCTACATCGTCCGCACCGACGCCGAGGGCAAGCCGGTCACCGTCGAGAATCCGAACTGGCAGCCCAAGACGACGGGCGACGTGGCCGCACGGGTCGGCCAGCTCCAGACGCTGGCCCAGCAGAAGAAGGACGAGGTCATGAAGAAGGTCAGCGGGACGTATACCGCTGACCAGGCGCTGGCCGAGTTCAACACCTGGTGGGACCAGAACGTCGAGCCCCAGACCGCCGCGCTGCGGGCCGCGGGGGAAGAGGCGCAATTCCAGCGCGGCAAAGAGCTCGCCGGCATGCGCACGTCGGCCCAGACCGCCGCGCTGGGCGCGGGCACGCTGGCCCAGCGGGCGATCGAAGACCAGCAGAAGCGCACGGTCTCGGGCGACTTCCTCGGCGAGATGGGCAAGGTCTGGAACGCGACCGCGCAGGGCCAGGCCGCCGGGCCAATCGACTACACCAAGCTGGCGCGTCCCGATCGCGACGTGGCGGGCGAGGCGGCGCGGGCGACGGCCGAGGCGCTGAAGTACATCGATCCCATGGCGGCGCAGATGACGGGCACGGGCCAGCCGAGCTGGATGACCATGAACCCGGCCGACGCGCTGAATCGCACGAGCTATACCTCAGGCTTAGGCGGAGGGCCGGCCACGGCGCCAGTCATTGCGCCTGTAACGGATCCACTGGCCGGTCTTCCAGCTCCAGGCACGGCGCCCAATCTGTTCCACGCCACGCCGATCATTACCACGCCCGAGGGCGAGAACCAGTGGAGCTATCAGATGGAGGCCGCCAACGCGGCGCGGGATGCCCAGCAGGCGCAGGTGACGGCCGATCTTGAGGCACTGATAAACCAGCCGCAGGAAGAGATCGCGCCGTACGTGCCGCCTGTTGCGCTCGCGCCGCGGCCCGCGCCACGGCCAGTTGTCCGTCGTCCTGTGCCCACGGCGGTCAATCAGATGCCGTTCAACCAGCAGGCGCTGGCCGCGGGGCTGGGCGCGGGAGGACTTGGCCCGGAGCGCTACGTGCCGCCCACGTACCAGTACGGCGGGCAGTACGCCATGCCCGTGCCGTATTGATGCTTTGAACCCCTGGTGAGGAGAGACTAGGATGGCCGACGAACAACTGCAAAACACCCCTTCCGAGGAAGTCCAGAGCACCGATGCACCGTCGTCGGAGCCGAGTTCGGAGCGTTCTGAGGAGAAGGCTTCATCGCCCGCGTGGTGGCGGAAAATGTTCACCCGTCGTGGACAGGAGCCTGAACCGGAGCCCGAGGACGCGGCTGTTGAGGCGCAGGCGTCGAAGAAGCTGGAGCTGTCCCAGGAGGAGTTAGACCGTCGAGTCCAGGCCGAAACGGACCGTCGTGAGTTCAAGCGGCAGCAGGAAGCTCGAGCGCAAGAGCGGAAGCGACTGCGGGACACCGACCCGTGGGCGTATGCCGAGGAAGAGCGCAAGGCCGAGCAGGAAATTCAGAGCACCAGCCAGGTGCAGGGCTTCCTGCAGGGGCTGAGCGGCGAGCACGATCGCGTGGCGATCGACCCGCTGATCGAGCGGCTCCCACAGGCGGAGCGCGAGCGGATCTTCAAGATGGACGGCGCGGGCCAGGGACTCAAGGGTCGCAAGCTGGTTGTGACCGAAGCCATGAAAGCACTCGAAAAGCACTGGAAGGCCGAAGGCGAAAAGCAGGCCGAACGGAAGCTCAGATCCAACGCGGCGTTCCGCAAGCAGGTACTGGCGGAGAGCCGCGGCCAGACGGTGGAACCAGAGCTCCTGCCCGCGCTGAGCGCCTCAGAAGCCGACCAGACCGTGTCCGGGATTCTGCGCGGCTTCTACGGCACGCGCAATCACAACGAAGCGGGCTGAGATGACGTAGCGCACCTCGGCCCCCACAGAGGAGCAAGAGGTGCCCTACAACTCGATCGCGACCCGTGCCACACCTGGCGGTGGGCCGCTCATCCCCGAGGAAGTTCAGCGGTCCATCGTTCAGAGCATCGAAGAGAAGTCAGCCGCACTCAGGCTCATGCCGCACGTGCGCATGAAGCGGGCGCAGCAGCGCATCCCGGTGATGAGCCAGTTGCCGACCGCGTACTGGGTCACGGGCGCCTCGCTCGACGCCCGCGATATTGGCATGAAGCAGACGACCACCCTGGCCTGGGACAACGTCTACCTCAATGCCGAGGAGATCGCAGTCATCGTGCCCATCAGCAAGAACCTGCTGTCGGACATGGACTACGACTTCTGGAGCCAGGTGCGGCCCAAGGTGACCGAGGCGTTCGGCGTGGCGCTCGATGAGGCCATTTTCTTTGGCTTGAACGCGCCGACCACGTTTCCGCCGAGCATCGTCGCCGGCGCCCTCGCGGCAGGCAACGAGGTGGTGGCGGGCACGTCCACCGTCGATTTCCTCGACGATGTCAACAACGGCATGGCCAAGGTCGAAGAAGACGGTTTCGATATCAGCGGCTTCTGGGCCAGGCGCCAGGTGCGGGCCAAGCTGCGCGGCCTGCGCACTACTGACAAGGAGTTCATCTACTACCCGGATCAGGCGCCGACCGCCGACGCGCGCGTGGGCCAGTTGTTCGGCGAGCCGATCGTGTTCAACAACGCTGGTCTCTCGGCGTTCGCCACGGGTGCCACGGGCTACTCGATGATCGGCGGCGAGTGGGAGCAGTCGATGCTCGCGATTCGCGAGGACATCGATATGGAGATGTTCGACACGGGCGTGATCACCGACAACGGATCGCCGCCCATCATTCAGTACAACCTGCTCCAACAGGACATGGTGGCATTGCGTGTGACCGCGAGGTTTGCCTGGGCCATTCCGAATCCCATCAATCGCCAACAGCCGACCAAGGCCAGCCGCTACCCGTTCTTCACGATCAAGCAGAAGGCGACCACAGGCGGAGAGGGCTAACTCTCCGAAAATACCATGGACGTGCCGCTAACTATATTGGGGGAGCAACTGAATCTTATGCGCGGCCAACCCGATCCCAACCCGCCGACTCCGCCGGAGCCGGACGACGACGACCAGCCCGAGGCGCCGGATCCCAAGCCACAGCCGGAGCCGGTCCCACCCAGGCCGTAACGCTCATGCCCCTGAAGAAGGGTTCCTCGAAGAAAACAATCAGCAGCAACATCAGGGAGATGGTGCGCAGCGGCAGGCCGGTCAAGCAGGCTGTCGCTGCCGCGTACCGCTCAGCGGGAAAGTCGAGGAAGAAACGCTAATGCCGAAAACCAGAGTCATCGTTGCTACGACGAATCCGAAAGATGGATCGCCGCTGGCGCCCGGTCAGGAGGTCGATCTCGACGACGAGGCGTATGCCGCCTTGCGTCAGTCGGGCGCCGTGGAGGCCAGCGAGCAGGAACAGAAGGAGCACGCTTCGCCCGAGGCTGAAGGCAACTACTCGGCGCGCATGACGCGCGGCCAGGCGGGTGAGGCAGAGTCGGTCGAAGACGAGCCGCCCAGGACAAGGAAGAAGACCTGATGCCACGCGTGCGGTTCATCGCGCCGTCCGCCGATCCGCGGCCCGACAAGCTGGGCACCGTCTACGGCGCCGGGCACGAGACGGACTACGACCCCGACGACTACGACTACATCAAGGTGCTGCTGCTCGAGGGCAAGGCCGAGCTGCTCGACGGCGTGCCCGAGGGCATGCTGGCCGCGCCGCCAGAACAACAGACGGAGCCACAGCAGCAAGCGCAATGATCAGTCTCGCGGAGCTGGAGAGGGAAATCGCGAGGCGGACCGGCCCGTTCTTCCAGGCGTACCAGGACACGGGCGAGCCCACGTCGTCGACCACGACGAGCGCCATCATGTCCAGCCTGAAGACCAACGCGCTCCTGGGCGGACCCGAGAACCTGTGGCTGCTGCGGCGGGGTCTTCTCATCGACGGCAGCCCTACGCCTGAACCAATAGACGAGGTCGACCGCGTGCGCATGGTGCAGACCTTCGACTCGGGCGCGGGCCGCGTGATCGTCGATCGCAACTGGCGCGAGCCGATGTACTCGGGCGAGCTCGCGGACTTCATGCATTTGCATCCGTCGCAGGAGCTGCGGCCGGTGGTGCTGGCGGGGCTCCGGCGGTGCTTCTTCGAGGACCGCGGGCGGCTGTACCCGAACGTCTCGGGTGGCCAGATCGACGTGACCGCGACGCTGCCGTGGGTGACCGACCCGTCGCAGGTGCTGCGCGTCCAGGCTGGCTACGGGTACGCCACGGGCGCGGTGCCGTTCGAGGCCATCACCCAGGCCGGGCACGTGCTGCTTACGGCCAGCGGTCCTATGTCGCCCGCGGGCCAGTGGTGCACCGTGCTGCGTCCAGTCTGGTCGTGGGTCAACGGCGATGAGTCCGTCACGGGTCCGACCCAGGACGACGACATGCTGGCGGTCGACCTGGACTATGCCGCGGCCGCGGGGCATATCTCCGCGTGGCAACTCTTTCCTTCAAGAATGTACGCCGCGGCAGCAGGAAATCTTCAAGCCACTCAAGAGATGGCAGCCAGGGAATTTACTCGTCAAGCCATGATCTGGGGTCCGGCACCGAGCCGCGAGATCGCCTTCAAGGAAGTGGTGAGGTTGCCGTTATGACTGCTCCGCCGTCTGTCGTCGCCAACTGGAACGAGATCGACGGCAACCCGCAGCCGCCCGACTACACGCAGGGCCCGCAGGGGCCGCCAGGACCGGCGGGGCCGGCCGGACCGATCGGCCCGCCAGGCGAGGACGGCGACGAGGGTATCCAGGGCGACGCGGGCGACACTGGCCCCGGCTGGAAGGTCATGCAGCGCGCCCCGAACGAGGGCGAGGTCACTGGGGACACGCTGGGCACCATCTGGTACGACTCCATCACTGGTCAGTTCTGGACACTGACGGACAACACCTCACCGACGTGGACGTGGCGCTTCGACGGCACGGTAGTCGGCGCGCAGGGGCTGACTGGTCCCGAAGGGCCACAGGGTATTCAGGGACCGCAAGGGCAGACTGGCCCAACCGGGCCGCAAGGCGAGCAGGGCATTCAGGGTTTGCCGGGTCCGCAGGGCATCCAGGGACCAGGCGGGCCGCAGGGGCCGCAAGGCAATACGGGGGCCACCGGAGCTCCTGGCGCAGCCGGCGCGCCTGGTGCGGATGGCGCGGATGGGGCACCGGGGCCGGTTGGCCCGTCGTCATCGGTACACGAGGAGTTCCTGCCGTCGAACGGCGCGACCACGATCACGCTCGGCCAGCCGCCTAACTGGATCCTGATGCTCTCACGCGGCGGCGTGGTGCAGTCGGCCGCCGACGGCCACTACACCCTGGCGGGCAGCGTGATCACGCTGAGCAGTGCTGCCAACGGCACGGAGCGGGTGGTGGTCGACTACGCCGCGACGGGCTATACGCCGGTGCCGCCGCTGAGCGGTGCGGGCCTTGCTGACGGCACGGTCACCTCAGCCAAGATCCAGGATGGCACGATCGCTACGGCCGACCTGGCCGACCGCTCGGTCACCAACGCCAAGCTCAGCGCCGATACGGCGCGGGCCAACCTGCTGACCAACGGCGGTTTCGAGATCTGGCAGCGCGGCAATGGGCCGTTTACGACAAATGGCATCTATACCGCTGACCGGTGGATGGGCTGGCTTGTTGGAACCGACACCCTGTCGGTGAGCAAAGATGCCACCAATGTCGATTTCGGTAGTAATAATGCGGCGGCTGCCACATTTGTCCTCGGGACAGGTGCTGGAGCAACCGGACTGCGCCAGGAACTGAAGAAGACGGATGTTTGCCAACTGCAGGGCCGCACGATTACGGGGAGTGTTCGTGTTCGGACAGCAACTGCAAATGCGGTGCGCTTGCGGCTGAGTTCGGATGGCACCGGTGGAACGGCAGTCCTGAGCAGTTTTCACACCGGAGATGGAACGTGGCAAAGCTTGACGGCAACGCTCACCGTTCCGTCAGATGCAACGCTGGTCGTGGTAATGGTGACGTGCGCGGCCTCCTGCACGGCGTATATCGACAACGCCATGCTGGTAGTGGGCAGCGTGCCGGCCGACTACGCGCCGCTGCATCCGGCGGATGAATTGGCGCGGTGCCTCAGGTATTTCGAGCAACTGGTGAATGCCAACGGCGTCGGCTTGTTAAATGCATTTGCCTTCAATACGACGACGGCGGCATGGATCTGGCCCTATCGCGCACCCAAGGCCGTCACCCCCACCGTGACGTACTCCGCTGCTGCTACGTTTGGCCTCCTGAATGCCGGTGCGACTGCTCTTACCGCAACAAGTCACGGTTCAGCTTCTGTCCAGGCAGGACTCACTCAAGGGCAAACCACTGTGGCCTCCGGACTTGTCGGCGGCAATGCCTCATTACTAGTTGCGGCGACCGGCCAAACAGCCGTCATGATTGCGGAGGCGAATCCGTAGTGACCGTGCAACAGGTCCGGAACCTGATGCTCGCCACCGACGCGGCGCGGGCCAACCTGCTGACCAACGGCGGCTTCGAGATCTGGCAGCGCGGCAATGGGCCGTTCACGGCGAATGCTGCGTATACGGCTGACCGTTGGTTTATAGGTTTGGGGGCAGGTTCCTCAATCAGCATTTCGCGTGATACGGCGAATGCCGATTCCAATAGCCAATACTGCGCGGCGGTGACGTATACCCATTCTGCCCAGACTGATTTCACACAGCCGGTGGCGGTGGATGTAACGCCTGGTCTACGAGGGAAACCGATCAGTTGCAGCGTGCGCGTCAAGACCAGCGTGGCAAACGGTGTTCGATTGCGCATCAATCCTGGCACCGGACCAGTCACTAGCGCCTATCACACGGGCAGCGGGCAATACGAAACGCTGACGCTGCCAATGGGGGCGGTGACGAGCGCAACAACACTGATCAACTTCCAAGTCGAACTCAGTGTTTCCGGCACGTACTACATCGACAACGCCATGCTGGTGGTGGGCAGCGTGCCGGCCGACTACGCGCCGCTGCACCCGGCCGATGACTTGGCACGGTGCCTCAGGTATTACGAAACCATATCTGCAAGTAATAATCAGGCGCTGCTGCATGGGCAGGCATATGTGACAACTGCCATGCAATTTCTATGGGATTATCTGGTTGCTAAAGGGGTGACTCCAAGCATTACAACGAGTCCTTTAGCGACATTCTCTTGCCTTTCAGCCACGGGTGCTGCGTTGAGTGCAAACGCAGTTGATAATCTTGTTGGTGATGGACGAAAAATGCAGGGCAGACTCGGGGTTGCTTCAGGTCTTGTCGCTGGTAACGCTTCACAAGTAATCGCAAGTGGGGGGCAAATGGCGGTTCTTATCGCGGAGGCGAATCCGTAGGAGCATGCAATGAGCGTACGACCGGTCACCTTCCATCCTGACGGTAGCGTCGACGTGGTCTTCGACGAGCAAGGCCATAACGGCACCATTCCCGCCGCCGAGGTCGCCTGGGCCACTAATCCGATGGACGGCTCGCACAACCACAACTTCATCGTCCTGAACTGCCCCGACGGCTGCGGCGCAACGTCCACCCACCCTGTTGGGGGCGGCGCGGCACCGGCCGAGGTGCAGCAGATGTTCGTCCACAAAACCGAGGCCGAGGGCTGCGCGTGCGGCAACGTCGAGGCCGGCACCAACGCCATCCCCGAGTCGCATGTGCGCCTGAATTGCAGTCGCATGGATGGACCTGAGCGATGGCAGGCAACCGAGACACCGGAGGTAGTCGCACATGGCTGAAGGACCGCCACAACGACCGATTGTCTACCGCCTGAGTGATCGGCTGGTGGTCGGCGAGCACCCCAGAGGTGGTGTCGGCAACGAGCATCGCGTGCAGGTGATCGACATCGAGGAGTACGAGAAGCTCTTGCGGACCGACCCGGCCTACATCACGGCTGAAGGCACCATTCAAGGAACGCCACCGGCCTGATGCCGCTTCAGAGCAGTCGGCGCCGCCCGTGGCCATATCACGCCCGTCTGGGTTCGATCCTGGGCTCGCCCAACGACCGCATCGGGCTGATGCTGGTGCAAAAAGAGACCGGCCTGCTGATCGGCCGCAAGCAGCAGATGCTGGACGGTGTCATCCCCTCCGTGCAGGAGTACGGCTCGGCGCCGGTGTACCGCGAGCGGACGTGGACGGCCAGACCCACCGGTGGCTACGGCGAACGGGTCCAGAGCTCCTGGGGGGACAAGCGCTACTACTGGGGCATGGACATCCAGGTGTCCGGCGGCCTGTTCGGCAAGGGGCCGCTGTTGCATCCGATCACGCCTACTGCCAAGGCCGGACCCATCTACAAGTTCATCGATGTGCCCACCGGCGTGAACACCTCGGAGCAGATCATCCTCGCCCAGCGGTACGTGTATCGGCGCCAGGACGACACGCCCGCCGGGCAGGTCGTGCTGCAGGACCGCACGGGCGTGCACGCCTACGACGGCGTGGTCTTCCAGGGCGGCTTCGCTGGCGCGGCCGCGAGCCTGTACGTCGCCTGGTCGGATGGGCAACTGTGGGAGCGCACGCCGGCCAACGCCTGGACGCAGTGCGCCCTGCCGGCCGACTTCGCCGCGCATCGCCTCGAGGTGGTCGGCAGCGAGCTGTGGGCGGCCGACATGAACCGCAGCGTCATTCGCAACGTGAAGGCCGACCCCAAGGTGGCGACCAACTGGTCGGGGCCGATCTTCGTCGGCAACCCGAGCTCGCGCATCACCTGCATCCGCCAGACGGCCAACACCCTGGTCATCTTCAAGGACGACGGCGGCGTCCACACCATCAATGCCGACGGCTCGACCAACGACCTGTTCCCCGGTTTGCGCGTGCCGAAGCATCAGGACAACGGCTTCCGCGCGACGGCGTGGATGAACGCGCTGTGGTTCCGCGCTGGCCCGAGCTTCTACCGCATGGACATGCCGGGCGCGACCATCACGGCCACCGGCCCCGGCAAGCTGCTCGACAATGCCTCACCCGTTCGGGGTGAGTCGGCGGCGTTCTGTGGCTGGGGCGGCTACCTGGCGTACCTCGCGCTGTGGAACCCCCAGACCACGACCAGCTACCTGCTGAGCTACGGCTCGTGGGAGATGCGCCAGTCGGAGACGGGCGGCGCGTCCGCGGAGTTCGAGGATCAGTTCGACGGCGCGCTCGCCCACTGGCCTGGCAAGAAGGCCGTGGCCATGAGCGTCTCGGGCGCCTCCGGCGGCGATCGCCTGTACATCGGCTTCGAGGACGGCACCTGGGACTGGTTCAAGCTGGTGCAGCACCCACTGGCGATCGACGGCGGCGGCGAGTTCAACCTGGGCCCGGCCGAGATCGTGTTTCCGTTGCACCACGCCATGTTTCAGGCTGATTTGAAGCACTGGTTGGGTTTCTCACTCTTTGGGCCGGTGGTCCGGGTCGGCGACGAGGCGACCCTGTACTACAGGATCATGGCCTCCGCCGGCGCGCCCTCCATGGACCCCACCGGCGACTGGCTGCTGCTGGGCGAATTCACGGCCAACGGCCAGCGCATCGACGCGCCGGCCAACATGGTCGGCAACGCCGTGTCGCTCAAACTGGCACTGGCCAATTCGAACACGTCGACCACGCCCGTGCTCGAGACGCTGGCCATCCACGAGCGGGTGGTGCCGGCGTTCAAGCGGGATATCAGCGGCACGGTCGACGGGCGTGCGGTGATCAGCCGCCTGGACGGCGCGGCCTATCGCCCCAACCCGGTGCAGGTGCATCGGCTGATGATGGACTTCGCCGCCAAGCCTGGCAGCTTCGCCATCGAGCTGCCGGACGAGACAGTCAACGAAGTGGCCATGTTCGATTATCGCGAGGCACAAATGCCCATGGCCGCGGGCGGCGGCCAGGCGTGGGCGATCGACTTCCAGGCCACCCAGTTCCGCATCCTGACGGTGTACGGGATCTGGCGTCGGGCACGCGGCACCAGGATCAGGGATTTTCGCGGCTACACCATCGCCAGCATGAGGACGATATGACCAACCTGACGCCCGAATTGAATCTCGTCACGGCCGAGGACGACGACGATATCGCCGACTACAACGTCATCAGCCTGGTCGATTCGCTGACCATCATTGACGGGTTGTTCGCCCAGGCGACGGGGCACTCGCACAACGGCGCCCACCAGGGGGCCACGCTGGGCCCCAACGCCTTTGCGGACAACACTATCCCTGGCGCTAAGCTGGTCGACGGCTCGGTGACCGCGATCAAGCTCGCGCCGGGCATCCTCGGCGTCGAGAACCTGTTCGCCGGGACCAGGGTGACCACCGGCACCAACTACACGGTGGTGGAGCCGGTCATGTTCGTCTTCTGCACGGCGGCCATCACGATAACCCTGCCTGCCGCTGCCAGTACGAACAGGCCCATCACCGTCGCCGCAGTCACGGGTCAGAGCTCGGTCCCCGGTGTCATCGGTGGCTCGGCTCACCCGACCACAGGCGCGATTCAAAATGGCGTGGTGGCCGCCGGCGAGGCCTTCACCTTTAAGTCCGACGGGACTACGTGGCGAGCCGTATGACCTATCAGAACCTGGGCTACTGGATCGGACAGGCCAACGACCTGAGTACCGGTGCTCATCCTCCAGGCTGGTCGAATGGGCAGCGCTGGTCGGAGACGGCGACCGAATGGATGAACGATCGGGACGCCTGGTACAACCAGGCCAACGCCTGGTATACGAGCCGCTACAACGAGGGCTACGCGGCGGGTGACGCGGCTGGTTATGCCAGGGGCCACGCCGACGGCTACGCGGCAGGACGCGCGTCGAAGACCACCAGTGCGGTGGGCACCGGCACCTCAGGCACCGGCGGGCTGCCCAACTTTCCTGCCACTTCCGGCGACCTGGGCGCGGTCACCTGTCCCAGGACCGGTCTGGCGCACATCAGTTACCGCACTGGCAGCAACGGTGATGACGCCGCTGTCCATATCTTCAGGAACGGTGCGCTGGCAATCCAGGGAGCCAGCGCCAATGGTGGCTTGAACACCACGTTTGCCGTGCAGGGCAATCTCAACGTCAACCAGGGCGACACGATCTCCGTGCGCGCTTCGGGTGACAGCAATTCGGGCTTGCAGAGCGGGTATCTGCTGGTGACTGTGGGGTCGGTATGAGTGGCTCGGCGATCGACCACGTCGTGTGGGGTGAGTACTGGACCGATGTTGACAATGGTATCTATCGCTACTGGCGGGCCTTGAAATCGGCCGATCCGCCGCAGTATCTCGGTCAGCCGATCAGCGACGAGATCGAGGTCGGACCGGGTGTCGTGCAACGGGCATTCGCGTCTGGTGCCGTCATCGAGTGGTCAGAACAGGGTGGCGCAGTGCTCGCGAACGACCCGCTCTGATGAGCGCGTGGTGGACGCCGGTCTGGAAGGCGCGCGAGCAGGAGCCGTTCCCGCCGGAGCCTGACCCACCCGAGCCTGGCATCGACTACGACCCCTGGGTGCCGCCGGTGTACCAGCAGGCCGACTGGACGTGCAGTTGCGCCTCGAGCGCATGGCTGCTCAACAGCCTGGGCGACGATCGCCTGGGGCGACCGTGGAACGAGTGGGACGTGGTCGACGCGCTCCGAGCAGCGACCTACTACGGCGCCGTCTCACCCGACTACGGGCTGGCCAGAGCTGATATGTACGACCTGGAAACGATGTTCAACAGCCTGGGGTACGAGGTCCTGCGCAAGCAGTACCTGACCAGGGACGACATCCTGGCGTGGTCGGGCAGGTTCCCACTGCAGATGAACGGTGCACGCTGGTATCACCACACCGGCGCGCGCACGATCGGGCCGGGCATCATCCATCTGGCGAATCCAAGTCCTAATTGGAAGGGCGTCGGCCAGGAGCTCAACGCGTCGGAGGCGTCGAGCTGGGGATCTTGGAATGGTATGGCCGTCGTCGGGAAGTTGGCATGAGCACGCTCGGCCTGATCCTGATCGTGCTGTTGATCGTGCTGGTCGTCGGTGGCGTGGCCGGCCGCGGCAGCTACGGCTCGAGCGAGTACTACACGCCGGGCCTGGGACTGGTCGGGTTGGTGCTGCTGGTGCTACTGGTTCTGGTGCTCGTCGGGGCCATCTAAGGGGGAACCTGATGCGGGAAGCCTTTCTCATTGTCGCGATTGAGATCAACGACGGGCGAGTCCCCTGAGAATGAGACTTGCATTGACCACTGAAGTGCCAAAGTGAGTGGCAAGTGCAGTTATTTCGCCCCGCCGGCCGGTGTACAGGGCTCGCATCTCGGCGACATCCGCGTCACTCAGGCGCGTGTTGCCATGTCGATCGCCGCGCGGATGCCGTTCAGGATGCCTGTGGGCGCCATTCTTCAGCCCGAATGCAGCTCGGCCACGAGCAACCATATCGGCCGAATTCTCCCGCGAGGTTCCAAGCAGCAGGTGGGCAGGGTTGACACACACACGGACATCGCACGAATGCCGAACGACCTTGCCTGCCGCACTTCTGCCCGATGCTTGCTCGAAGGCGAAGCGATGGACCAGGACCGGGTAGTGGTCGATCTGGATAGTTCCGTAACCGTTACGACCCACATGGCCAGTCCACAGCCAACAGGTCTTCGTCTTCTCGACGCGGCGCCAGAAGCGTGCGAGCAGATCCTGCCTTTTTCCACGCCGCGCTGTGCTCGCGCAGATTCGCGAGCAGTATTTGCCGAGGACGCTGGGCCTGCGTCCATACGTCGCCTTGCACTGGAGACAGGTCGCCATGCGTGAAGCCTTCCTCATTGTAAGCATAATATTGTTTGTGATCGATGGCGTTGTGCCATGGATGACTCCACAGCCATGGGCGGGTCGTCTTACCCCGCTGGGATTGGCGTTTTTCGCAGCCTCGTTCCTGGCGTTCCTGCCGGGCTAAGGGCGTATGACGTGGCAATGGTCGCGGCCATCTGGCGCGGCGACACGGTCCAGCTCCAGGCGTTACTGACCGCGATCGAACATCACTGCGCATGTAAAGAGTTGCGCGGCTGTTGCCCCGCGCACGCGATGCTCCTCGAGCAGCGCCAGATCGACCACCTGTTGTTCTTGCAGTGGCTGTTTGCTCATGAAGCCGAGGCGCGGTGTGATGTATGAACGTGTGGGGCAATCTGCAGGTCCAGGCCGCGGCGTTCACCGGCGGCGGGGGACTCGCCGGCGCCATCGTGGGCATCATGCTGCTAGCTGTTCAGCCGGCCCCGGCCCAGGTTCCGCCTGAGCTCACGCTCGAGCCGACCGTCGAGCCTGAAACGACGGCGACCGCGGTGCTGCCGATCGTCATCGTCGTCGCGCCATCGCCGAGCGCGACGGCTGAGGTGCTGGTCATCACTCGCCCGGCACCCAACGTGGTCGACCCGCCGCCAACGCTTGTCGCGGCGGACGTGCCAGGGAGCCCACTGCCCGAGCCGACTACAACACCGGTTCCGCCCGCGCCAGCGCCAACGGCGACGCGCACGCCGACGCTACGTCCAGTGCCCACGGCAACGGCAACGCCTGAACCAGAGCCTGAGCCTGAAATGGAGTCAGAGCCCGAGCAGGATCTCCCAGCCAGTGACACGCAAGCTGTCACGGACACGCCCGCGCAAGAGCCTTCGCCAGCCGTGGTGGGTGCGGCGCCTGAGCCAACACCGACACGTGAGGAGGTAGCGGTTGCGACGCCTGCATCATCGTCTGCTTCAGGCAACCTTGCTCAGCAGGGTGCTGGTCCAGGAGCAACAGCAACACCTGTCCGGGCTACCGCCGTACCCGTTGCTGATCCTGATTTACCGGCGCCTACTGCTGTCCCTGAGCCGCCTGCTGTACCAGTGGCTACGCCTGTGCCACCGACTGTTGTTCCACCGACCTCCGTCCCGACGCTAGCCCCCACGCCCGTGCCGACCGTCGTGCCGCCGACGCCCGTTCCACCACTCCCCACGCCGCTACCACCAGTGCCCACGCCCGTGCCCAAGCCGCAACCGACTGCGGCGCCCAAGCCAAACGCAACCGCTGAGACGCCTGGCAAGTCGCCGTTTGCCACGCCACCCGGTCAGCCACCGGGCAAGCCGTCGCCCAAGCCCAAGCCGTGAGTCATGAGTGTCGATTCACTGGTCGTCGTCAGCGCCATCATCGGTGCACTGGCTGGCGCGGTGAGTTTCCTGTTCAGGCAGCTCGTCATCGTGAAGAACCGACGCATCAACGAGCTCCTCGATGAGCGTGACTACTGGCGCCACATCGTGATCGTTGAGAAGGGCTTGCCGGACTACGAGGCGTTCTACGAACAGCAGCACCGTCCACTACCTGGTGGGCGGGAAACGTACCTGCAGCAGGATGAATCAGGTCGACGTTGATTTGAGCAGCCGATTGATCTCGGCCTGAAGCTTTCCCATTTGCGTCAGGGTTCGTATGTTGAGGTTGTGCTCGATATCGAGGGCTCGCTTCAGCCGTCGCTGCTCGGCCAGGCAATCTGACAGCACCTGCTGACGCAGGGTAGCCACGTCGCGCAGGGTGGCGACCTCAGCGCGAAGATCGTCGATTTCCTCCATCAGATCAGGCTCGGTGGCAGGCATACTAGTGAAGAGTCGCCAGTCCCCTCAACCAGTAACGCGTGCGGGTGAGACTGGAAGTCAAGCTGGCGGCTCTTTCCAGACCTACTATTTCTTAGGTCGATCAAGCGTCCGCGAGGAATTCGCGCTGTTGCTTGTCAACGATCATCACGAACTCGCGGAGACATTCGAGCCGTTCGGCGAACATCTCGTCCGTCATACCGGTGATGACTCCTTCGCGCGAGCCGAAGAGCGTGATCAGGGTTGCAAGGTTTAGACGCGTTTCGTGGAGCGCTAGTTCTAGGGTTTCGAGACGCTCCTCAGTAACCGACTTGGTAGCCATATCACTCCATATGTTGGGCAAGAGCATCCCATCCGTCATCACGATGCGAGTCGAGGATGCGGGCATCAGGGTCGCTGAGGATCTGCTCTAGGGCCGCCCGCAGCCGCTCGTTCTCGCGCCAGAGGTTTTCGATCCTAAGTGCGTCGGCATCCATGCGTGGTAGCAGATCGGCTAACTCAGCCCGCAGCCGCTCGACCTCGGCCTGACAGACCCAGACGGGGAGCTGGTCATCGCTTACCCAGACGCGATGCGAGTCAAGAATCTGGGTCAGTTCTTCGACCTGAGCCCGCAGCCGCTCGTTGTCGGCCTCCCATGTCGCGCGTTCCTCTGCGAGCATGTCCACTGCCAGATTCAGCCGCTGATTCTCGGCGCGCAGTTTGTCACGCTCATCGGCCACTCGCTTGACGTGGTCGGCCCACTGCCTATCGGCCAGCGTCAGCCGCTCGACCTCGGCGGCGTCTTTCTTGTGAACATCACCAATCATGCGAGCAACTCGTCGCTCAGTTTCGAGTAGCTTGTTCAACCGTTCGACCTCGGTGCGGAGGTCGTCGCACTCCGGTAGGGCGGCATGGCATGTTGGGCATGTCATCGGCCCAGCCATCACCGGGTAGTTAGTCGACATATGGGCAGTTAGGGTGAGCAAGCGATCTTGGCGTGGGTGATCGCGGTGCATTCGCGGCAGTGTCCAGTAAAGCGATCGCTGCCACGGTACAGCGGTTTACGCTCGCCACAGCGCCAGCATCTCACGAGCTTTTCATCCCATGCCTGGAATGAGCGGAGCCGAAGCGACTCGGCGCACCGCGAGCAGTACGAGATCAACAGCCCACGACTGTTGGGCACGTCGCCATTTGCTGCATTGCCGCAGCGTCGGCATCGCCGTGGATCTTCTGGGGTGCTCTTCATATCGCCAACCCTTAATTGTCTTTTGTGTGGGTTGTGGTCAAGGTTGCCGGCGAGTTGAGCCTTGGTCACACTAACGGCACTTAGGTCGATCAAGATTTCCTGGGGAATGCTCGGTCACCGCAGCACCAGCAAAAAGGACTGCCACCTCCCGCGGCAGTCCCTGCATTCAACGCATGGCACTTGGTGCAACACCAGTTGCCCAGTTCTGGCTTAGCTGCCATTGAGGCGGTCACGCAACTGGGCTGTTTGTTCGTAGCGAGCTCGGGCATCGTCGTCATCCCCAGGCGGGTTCTGGGCGAGCCAATCATCGAGGGCGATACCGATGACGAATGCCTCGTCGGGCGTGAACGTAATCATGCCAGTGCCTCCTCGGCATCCATAGCCTTCTGCTCGGCAAGCCACTGGGCGATGATCCGATTCAGAAGCTGACCAACCGGCAGACCCTCGGCTACCGCGGCGGAACGAAGCTCCCGCCAGAGCTTGGGATCGAGATCCCTGACACTTGTGCTTGACATGAGTGCACTGTAACACACGTCAGACATGGCGTGCAAGTTAGACAGAGCTAACCACAACTATCTCTATCAAGCAGCGATCGCGAGTCGTGGGTGGGGAAACTGCTTGACCTCGTAGCCGTCGAGCAGACAGCCACCGTCGTCGTGGTGTAAGCCGCCGACCTGTTTGAAGAAGTGCGCCACGCCAAAGCCTTGGCACTGGCGATCGATGTCGCGTACCCAGTCGAGGTCAAACTCTCGATGGCCAGGCCCACTCTCGCCGCCGGTAATCACCCAGTTGATGCGCGGCATCCAGCGCGTCAGGTTGAGCGGCCCGAGCAGTGGCTCAGCACTGATGAAGTGAACGACAGCAGGCACCTCGAGCAGTGCTTCGATTCGTACCTCGGCCCACTTCTGGAGCTCGATGCTCGTGCCTAGCCATACGTTCGGTCGCGGTTGCTTCAGCCACTCGGCCGGCAGCATGCGCTTGATGTTCATGGGTCGCTTGGTCAGCAGGAGCCAGTCGAGGTACGGCGTCTGTTCGATCATGCGCCACAGCCGATCACGCGCGAGATCCATCGACGGGTTGAACTCGAACACGTCGGACATGCTTGCGCTGAACACGAGTCGCCGCTGGCCACCACGTACTGATGGCACCCAGTTCTTTGTCCAGATGGTGTCGTTCGCCGCAGCTTTTCGGTTCCAGCGTAGGGGTGCTTTCCAGTTTGCCTCGCTCGTCACGAGCCGATCGCTCGTTGCTGGTGGACCCCAGTAGCCGGCTCCGCGCGTGAAGTTCGTCCAGGTCCTGGCGTAGCAGTGGTCGCAGCCTTCCGACACTTCGTTGCAGCCCCACCATGCGTTCCAAGTGTGGTCGGTCCAGAAGATCCGTGTTGTGTCACCCATCAGCGATCTCCCATCGAAATTTTGATCGACCTAAGCACGATTCTGTCTTTCAACGCGGGACATCACATAAGGACTATTTGCATGTGAAGACCTGCCCAACGAACCTGTAACTCTGATTCGAACCGGCTCACAATCGCCGCCACCTCGGCTTGCATGGTTTCCATGCTCTCTCCAAGCCGCTCTGCCTCAGTCGGATGCTCATCGCTATTGATTCCGGTGTAGACACGTACGCTGTACTCAGCGAACGGAAGGCTCCCACACATCTCGCAACGCTTCTCGTCAGTCACGGCAGTTTTCCCAGAATCGTGACGCCCAGGTTGATGATGGGCACACTGAGCGCCACGACTAGGACAAGGAGCACCAGCAGTTGACGCCAGAACGCCGTGTTGATGTCGCGCGAGATGCGGGTCTCGAGCTCGGAGATGCGGTTGATGATGCGGCCCTCAAGTGCTTCTAGCTGGGCATGAGTGACGTACTGCGGGTGCTCGTGGTCGGCCGCGGCTGTCGTGGTCATTCAGTCTCCACTCTCTATCCGGATGGCAGCCGACTCGCGATCTGGTTCAGCGCCAATGAGATGGACGCGAAGTACGCGGCGCAGACCGCGGCGTTGACGGCGATAACCGTGATCACGCTGGCCAGCATCCAACGCCAACTCGGGATGGCATCGAGACGTGTTTTGATGACGGCGAGGTCACGTTCGATGGCTTGCAAGCGATCCTCGATAGCGCGAAATCGGACCTCGTAGCGGTAATCGGGATCGAGAGCGGTCATGTCTTGCCTCTTCTCATCTTAGTCGCTGCGGTAGCGAGCGACTGCCGCGAGACGCTCGTCATCAGTGCGACTCTGCCAATCGAGGATCAGGATGTTGACCAGGTCGCCCAGTGGAATGCGCGACCTGGCCGACTCAACGAACAGCCAGTCCCACAGAGCTCCTCGTACACCACGTACGGTCACGATGCGTCGTTGTTCGGGGTCTTGCTGCACTTCACCCGCCAATGGAACGCGCCTGTCCCACAGCACAGGCGCCAGAATTGGTGGGAGTATTAGCAAGCAGACCACGATTGTTGTCGCTAGCAAGTCGACTCTGCATGGAATGTATGGCGAGTCAGACTGGCTAACCATGGCGGCCATGATTAATCTGGCCGCCATGTCAGACATGCGTGTTCTGTTAAACAGCGGAGCCAAATAAAAAAGTGATTGCCACATGTGGCGATTCAGCACAGCAGCCATGCTCGCTTCGCCTTGTTTCCCCTCACCTTGGCGGATGTCCTTGCGGTTGGACCCAGACCACGGGGGCGATCACCTCATAGCGGCTGCACAACACGGGATTTGAGCCGTTGTGACCATCGCCGTCACCCCAGAGTCCTTCGATTCCGTCGCGGTTTTTCCAAACCTTGACGACCATTCCTCCGTCTTCAACGCTGTCGTAGGCAGTGATGTCATAACCCCACACACGTGCAAGCACGACACGTCCTATGCGGGGAGGCATGTCGGGATTGGCCCACACGGTGTCGCCGTCGTGGATGTCTCGATTGGCCAGACTTTCTCCTTTGATACGGATGCCCTTGCCGTTCGGGCCAATCAAACGCTCTTCCCCTATGGGTGCGTAATCGTGATCCACAGGGTCAGGTGCACTGAATGCGTCACGTGGGTCTCCACAGGCGCCCCACTGGTAGATCGGCAGGAGTGCCGTCCCTGGTGGTCGCAGATCCTCGAGGAAGCCCTCGACGTTGGACTCGAACGCATTGATTCCATTCCGCAGTGCTCCGTCGGTGGGTAATAAGCGGAATGGCTTACTGAAGAACGAGTCCTCGTCAGAAAAGCCGAGAGCGAGCATGATCCTGCCGCGGGTTGCAGGGCGCGGGTCAAGTTTCCCCCCTTCTATGCGCCAGATCGTCGTAGCGCTCATGCCGGCTCGCTTGGCCAGCTCGTCACGACTCCAGCCACGACCCTCGCGCACAACTTGCACGCGCCTTGCCCAGTCTTGCCCGTTGGACATAGGTAGGACATCAGAATACGACTAAGCGTTGCGCTTACGCAATGCACGCCATGCAGATTGTGAGTGATTCGTGCGCCAACGGCGCATTGCTCCATCGTTGCGTAAACGCACGGTTAACGGCAAGTCACGAAACACCCTCAATTGGGCAGTCTTCGGGGATTGCTCTGGCGCAATGTGCCGCACTAGACTGCACGCTCAGGCATGCTGATCAGTGCGATGCGCGCCTTTCTGTCTCAGCTCGATGCGCGCCTTGAGCAGGATGGCTTTCACAGCGGCGCCCAGAAGGCGGCCGCGCTCGGTGTCCACCCTGCTACCTGGAGTCGCACCACCCGCGGCCTAGCGCGTTTCTCCGCGCCCATCCTCGAGGCCGGCTTATCCCGCTACCCCGACCTCGCCATACATCTGGTCGCTCGTCCGTCGCCCGTGGTCGAAGCGCGCTATCGAGAAGCGGTCGCCTAGGCCACCTGACCCCATCTCTCCTCGGGAGGAGTTCATGGTCGTCCTACATCGCGAGAACACTGCCTGATGGCGGTACCGGTACTGGCCGCAGCCATGTTGCTGCTGGGTGCGCTGGCCCAGGGTGAGGATGTCGCGACCGTGGCCGCGGAAGCCGGCATCGACAACCCGTCCGATCTGCAGGCTGCCAGCGACACCGTAGGTGTCACGCCGGCAGTGTATGTGCGGACCACCTGGCCCCACGCTGCACCACCGTCACCCACCCCCGTCTCAGGCGTGTGGGCGCGCCTGGCGCAGTGCGAATCGACTGGCGACTGGCACGTCGTCAGTCGCGGCGGCACGTACCGCGGCGGGCTGCAATTCGATCAGCAAACGTGGGCCGCTTACGGTGGCCGAGCCTACGCGTCCAGTGCGCACCTGGCCACGCCGGCGCAGCAGATCGCCATCGCCGAGAAACTCCGAGCCGCGCGTGGCTTCCAGCCCTGGCCAGCCTGCTCACGACGATTGGGTTTGCGCTGATGCCGAGCTCGCCGGCGCTACGCGAAGCGCGCAAGGCATGGCGTAATCGCCAACACGCCAAAGGCATCGCCTGGGCCTGCATTCTCGCCAACCACGCCGTGTGTACGGGCTACGTTGGTCGGCTGCGTTCCAACACCGAGCTAGTCCGTCCACCGTGCGCGTGTCCCTGTCACCAGGATGCCGAACCATGACCTTCACGCCATTTCGTCGCCCCCTGTTCCGCACCGGGCCGCGCTACGCCGACATCCGCAAGATGGCCGTACGGCGCAAGACCAGCGTCGGGCTGCTGAACGTCAGCGAGAAAGACTTTCAGGATCACGTCTTCACCCTGGCCGCCCTCTATGGCTGGCATGGGAAGGCAGTGCGCCTGAGCAAGGGCGTCATGGAAGGGCTGCACAGCCCCAACAGAGGCTTTCCGCGCGGGGCTGACCACGACGACGCCTCAGGCTTTCCAGACGTGTTCCTCGTCCATCCTGAGCGGCGTCTGGTCATCCTGGCCGAGCTCAAGACCCGCCGCGGTCGGACGACCCTGGATCAGGAGCGCTGGCTCGCCTGGACGCGCGACCTGGGTAGCCTGCGCAGCTTCCTGTGGCGACCCGAAGACGAGCAGGAGGTCGTGCGCACTCTCAAGGAAGGCTGGAAGGTATGACCGCAGTGCTCGTCATTGTCATGCTGTTGCTCATCAGCCTGCTGGTCGCCCTGGTGGTGAGTGGTGTGTTCAGGATGAGTCGCGATGAGCCCTGAGATCGAGCAGGCCAGCAAGGCGTTCATGCAGGCCGCCGAGCGCGGCACCACGCTGTACGCGTTGAGCGATCAGTACCTCCACCTGGTCGAGCTGCTCGAGGATCCCGAGACGGTGCCCGAGGAAGTCGAGGCCGAGCTCGACCGTCTCAGCGGACAGATCGCCCACAAGTCGGAGGCGATCGCCGGACTGATCAAGTGGTATCAGGGGCTGGCCGACATGCGGCTCTCGGAAAGCAAGCGCATGGCCGAGAGCGTCTATCGCTTCGAAGCTCAGGCCGAACGGCTCAAGGCGTACCTGCTCAAGCACATGCAGGCCACGGGGATGACGCGCATCGACACGGGCCGTTTCACGTTGAGTATCAAGCTCAACCCGCCGCGCGTCGAAGTGCTCGAGGCGATGCTGGTGCCATCCGAGTACCAGCGCACGAAGGTCATCATCGAGCCCGACAAGAAAGCGATAACGGAACACTGGAAGACGACCGGTGAAGTGGTGCCGGGCGTCGAGATCGTGCGCGCGGAGCGCCTGGATATCCGGTGACGTTCGCTCAGGGAATTCATGGCACCGGCGGTCGCATGTATGACTGGCGCGACCTCAATGCCGTCAAGACCGTCGTTCTGGGGACGACACACATGGCACCGCTCACGGTCGAAGATATCCACTTGGCAACGCGCGTTGAAGGACGCACGGTACGCCAGATCCTGTCGGACATCGATGGGCTGGAGTTCCTGCTGGGCGGCACGGCGGGCTACTTCATTTGTGAGTACCAGGAAGACGGCGATGCGCTCACGCACTCGCTGCAGTCGCAAGTCTCAAGCATGCATCTGCGTCTCGACCGGCGACTCAGCTTCACGCCGCGATTGCCGCAGCGCCAGGGACACCTGTGGTGAGAGACACTGCCTTACTCGATCTCCTCACGCCGCCCATACCCGACGTGTGTCAGGTGGACGAGTGCGAGCAGTCCGTCGAGACGTGGTGCCCGCTGTGCGACACGTTTTTGTGCAGGAAGCACGACGAGCTCGTCGCCTATCGCGGCCATCCGTGCCTGAGTGACGAGATGCTGCCGTGAGGTTGATCGACCACCTCGCGTACGAGCTGATGTACGTCGATCAGCACGTCGAGCAGGCCGCCATGCGCAACGCGTGGATCGAGGTCGAAGCGCTCGAGGCGCTGCGCGCGCAGATTCGCGAGACGCGCTCGGTGTTGATCCGGCGCGAGATCCAGCCGCCGCTGCTGAGCAAGCACAAACCGTCAGCGGCGTGAAGCACGCGCCCATGCAGTTGCGCAGTGGATGGGTGTGTGTGGTGTGCCTGGTGCGCTGGCCATGCCTGAGCGCACACATAGCGATGAAGGAACAACTAGCGGTGGCTCGCCAGCCAAGTGGCGAGGGTGAAGGAAGCAGTGATGCCATTGTTGCGAAGAGCGAATGACACGCAGGCCAACGAGTGGCAACCGGTGCCTGAAGGTGTCTGGCGTTGGCGGCTGGGTACGCCTGAAGTGAAGTTCAACGAGCGCTGGAACGCCCACCAGGCGCGCTTTCCCATGCAGCTCACGGTCGAAGAGCAGGACCGTCTGATGGAAGAGTTCGGCAAGCCGCCTGAGGGTGTCCAGCAGTCGTGGCGCACGTCGCACAGCACCGGGCTCAGCCTCGGGTACGTGCAGCGTGACGGCCAGTACAAGTCGACCAAGCTGGTCGACTTTCTCAGCGCCTGTCTGGGCGCGCGCAACGAGAAGCGCTTCAGGGAATGGATCCAGAAGGGCGGCGGGCCGTTGCCCTGCGACGACCCGGACGACCCGGCGCAGGAGCTCGAAGCCATCGGCCAGTGGCTGCGCTGGTGGGAAGACCTCGAGGTCTATGGCTCGATCCGCCACGAGCCGGACGCGAATCAGCCAGGCGTGCTGTGGGCGCGGTTCGGCGGACCGATGGCCATTGGCAGCATGCCGGGCCAGAAGGAAGAGGCGTACCAGGCAATCGGCCTGGGCAAGCTGCGCGGCATGATCGCCGAATCGGAAGGCGCTGAAACCCAGGCCAAGAAGCCCGTGGCCGCGACGGCGGATCGACCACCCGCCAGGCGCTACACGGCAGACGGCGACGAGGCGCCTTTCTAGATGATCGAGGAAACGGACACCCAGGTCTACGAGGAGTGGGTGGCGTATCCCGACAAACGGGTGCGCGTCCCCTTCGCCGAGCACGGCAAACAAGCCGTCGTCCAGGGCTGGTTCATCTCCGGGTGGCGTGGGGTTGGCCCGGACATGCAGCCCTTGTCTGAGGAGCAGGCGCTCAAGTTCGCGCCACGCGACTAATCACACACACAAGGCGAGCGTATGAACGACGACTTCACCATCCCCATTTCTGTCTTCGAAGGGAAAGACGATCCCCAGCCCACGCGCCACGACATGGGCTGGCATGCGCTCGCCCGTCGCCTGAGCCGCTACGACGAGCGGCCGACCAAGGATGGCCGTGCGTGGTCGCCCGTGACCTATCTACCGGGCACCACGCGCGGCAAGGCCAACGTCGATCAGGTCTTCGCGCTGGTGCTCGACATCGACCACGGCGAGCTGCCGCTGGATCTGCTCGAGGGCTACGAGTACGTCGCGCATACGACGTTTCAGCACACGCCTGAGGCACCGCGCTGGCGCGTCGTGGTGCCGCTGGTGGGACCAATTCCTGGCGCCGACTGGCCAGCCTTCTGGCTGCGCGCCAACGCCTTTTTTGGCGGGTGCATCGACCCCGCGACGAAGGACTCGTCACGCATCTCGTACCTGCCGAGCTGCCCGCCCGGCGGCGTGCACGAGACGCGTCAGCAGCACGGCCGGCTGCTGGATCCTGACGATCTGCCGGAGGTGCCGGTCTACACGCCGTCGCCGCGGCGCAAGGGCAAACCGAGCGTGTTCAAACGCGGGCTAGCCGAATGGGCGCAACGGTTCAGCGTCGTGAAGACTGAAGAACTGGCCAGCATGCCACGCGCCAGCGGACGGAATACTGCATGCAATCGACTGGCGCATCTGCTGGGTGGACTGGTGGCCGAGCCGATGCACGATCTTCAGCCCGAGTGGGTGGTCGAGCGACTGCTCGATGCGTGCCATCAGAACGGATTGATCAACGAGGACGGCGAGCGGAGTGTGCGCGCCACGATTCGCAGTGGACTGGAGTCCGGCCTCGGGCGCGCCTGGAGTCCGGCAGACCAGGATCCGTCCTCAGGCAGGCCAACGCCCATCCAGACGCGGCGTACGCCGACGGAGTCGCCGGCTGCTGGACTGGAGGCCGAGCGTATGTCAGAGGTGCAGAACGAAGCCCTCAACTGGCTGTGGCGTGGGCGCTTCGCGCGCGGTAAGGCCACGCTGTTGATGGGCGACCCCGGTCTGGGCAAGAGTCTGATCACCCACTGGACGGCAGCGCAGGTGTCGGTTGGCGGCGAGTGGCCGGACGGCGGGCGGTGCGACCAGGGCTCCGCGATCCTGTTCACCATCGAGGATGGGCTGGCCGACACGGTCAAGCCCAGGCTGGAGGCCGCCGGTGCCGACTGCTCGCGCATCGTCGCCGTGCGCGGCGTGATCGGCGAAGACGCCAGCAAGGTCGAGCGCATGTTCGCGCTGGACGAGCACCTCGAATTGCTCGAGGAGCTCGTGGTGCGCGAAGGCGCGAGCCTCGTGGTCATGGATCCCGTCTCCGCGTACCTCGGGCCGAACATCAACGCCCACAAGGAGAGCGACGTACGGCGCGTGCTGGGGCCGCTGCAGATGATGGCCGAGCGGACCAACATCGTCTTGTTGTTGGTCATTCACTTGACGAAAGGATCGGGCGTGGCGGCGCTCTATCGCGCGACGGGCTCGATTGCCTTTCCGGCCGCGTGCCGCATCGTGCTGGGCGTGGCGCCCGATCCGAACGACGACGAAGGCAAGCGGCGCCTGCTGCTGCCCATCAAGCTGAACGTCGGCGTGCCGATGATGGGCATCGGCTACCGCATCGAGACCACGCGGCAGACGATCCTGCCGCGGGTGGACGAGCGCGACCAGCCGCCGATCCTGGTGTGGGACAAGGAACCGGTGCTGGTCGACGCGACCGTGGCCATGGATCGGTCGGGCACGGTGCAGGAGATGGGCGTGCTGGCCGAATGCAAGCAAGCCCTGGCGCAGATCATGGCCGGGGTCGATGCCAACGTTGGCATCTGGTCGAAGGACGCCGAGCGGCTGCTGAAAGAGTCGGGCGTTTCGACGGCGCCGGCCACGCTCAGCCGGGCACGCCGCGAGCTGGGCATCAGCGTCCGACGAGAGAGCCGGCAGGGACCGTTTTACTGGTTTCCCGCGCGCGCGCGATTAGAAATCAAGGAAACAGGGGAATCAGTGAAACAACTGGAGACTGACCCACCTTCCACGGATTTCACTGTTTCCCCTGCTTCCACAGCTTCCTCAGATTTCAAAGATTTCTCGCGCGCGCGCGAGGAGCGGGCAGAGATGCGGTACTGCGTGCATTGCATGAAGAACCTGACGGTCGACGTGTACGAGGCGCACGAGCCGTGTCCCGAGCGGGTGATCCTCAAGCCGCAGGTTGTCGAGGAGCTGTGCCCAGTTCATCACAAGAGGTTTGACGAGCATGACTGCGACCAACTTTGAGGACTGGCAGCCGGATGCGCCAGTGCTACTGACGCGCGAACAGGCGGCCGAGTGGTGCCAGGTCAGCCTCGAGATCTTGGATACCTGGTCGTACGAGCCCGGCTTCCCGGTCCTGCGCCGTGGCCAGCGGTTTGTGCGCATCCACCGCGAAGCTCTCGCGCGCTGGCTCGAAGACAAGGCAGTCGGCGCCAACCCGCGGCCGGTGTACGAGCTGCCCGAGCCGCCACGGAGGAAACGAGCGTGAGTGACGAGCGACGCAACCAGTGGCGCCAGGTACGGGTGACGTTCAGGAAAGCCGTGAGCGATGGCAACTACGGCACGGAGAGCGCCGAGGTCACGCTCGAAGACTGGATCGACACGGTATTCATCGGCGAGGACGAAGAAAGTTACACGGCGATGGCGGCTGCGAGCCTACGAGACGCGCGAGCGCTCGTGCAGGCCGAGCTCGAGCGATCGTCGTCGCAGCGGGTGAGGAGCGCCATTGACCACAGCGTGTAAGCGTTCCAAACACCTGTTCTTTTGTGCCTCACGCACTCCAGTTACGACTCCAGTTACCATGGCCGATTCTGAGCGGTTTGCAACGGTCTGCAATGGCTCCAGCAAACTCAAATGCATTGCATTGCAGTGCATAGTGTAACATTCCCAAAGTTGAGGTCGCGGGTTCGAGCCCCGTTCCCCGCTCCTGGTCGAATGAGATCAAAAGGCCCACCAATTTGGTGGGCCTTTCCACATCCAGTCGTCTGGATTCCGGTCTACTCCAGTTACTACTCCAGTAACGCGCGTCCTTTGAGTTCAATTTTGACCCCTAAAGAGAGCAAAACTGAGATCAAATGTAGAACGCTCGTTCGGGGCAAGTGCTCCAGTTACGCGTGGCACGCACAGGTACAGGCTTGTTGGGTAGGACGATGCCCAGCGGTGCCGCGACATGCCCAATGACTGCGCTTTCGGCAATAGCGTGAAATTTGAACGGGTGACGGCACTGGCAATGGTGCCGGCTCGGCGCTGACCGTGGGCGAGGGTTGCTTCTGACGTTGGGTGCGCACAGGTTCAGAGGGATCGGCGAGCCACGCTGCCAGCCGTGCCTCGACCACCTCGCGTTGCTTGCTCGAGCAGAGGTACTGCTGTTTGCTCTTCCACGACACGCGGGCTGCCCACTGGCCGTCTGAGCGTTGAGAAATGCTGCCCTTGCCTTCACCGCGCGTCTTCATGCGTCAGCGAGTGCCAGCAAGCGCTGCAGCTCACCGTTGACTGCCTGGGCGGCAGCGGCGAGCTGCGAGTCCATGGGCGTGTTGTAGTAGTGCGTCATTTCGACGTTGGCGTGCCCAAGGATCTGCATGCTGACGCGATCGCTCACGCCGGCCTTGTCGAGCAGCGTGCTGAGCGCGCGCCGTAGCGCGTGGAAGCGATTGATGTCGAGCTCGGCTCGCTCGCGTATCTCAGTGAAGTACTTGCTGATCTTGTCGGGCTCGATGGGTGTGCCGATGCTCGAGGTGAAGATGAACCCGGTGCGCCCACGAGCGTGGTAATCGGCGCCACGCCACGCGGGACCGGCCGCCATGCGCTGTGCGAGCTGATGGTTGTAGTGCCGGTCAAGCACGGCACGCACCAGCCCAGCGACGTGCACGATGCGCTCAGGCTGGCTCTTCAGCCCCTCGCGCTCGAGCCGGCTACTCGTCCTACCCAAGCGTTGGGTCATGCGTCTGCCCAGTCGGTTGACCCGCTGGTGGGTGCGGATGATGGCCGTGTCTTTGGTCGGGTAGGTCACGTCTTCCCACCACAGGCCGGCGACCTCGGCACGGCGCAGGCCGGTACCCAGCCCAATCCAGGCGAGGAGCTCGAGGGGGTCGTCGGCGATCGCGCGCAGTAGTTTTGCCAGGTCTGCCTCGGACGGCTGGACGTGCTTTCGCGTGGCTACCCGCGGCCGCTCGATCTGCTTGTTATCGGCCGGGTTGTAGGGCAGCAGGCGCCGGCGGACGGCGAGGTCCAGGGCTTGGCTAAGCCACATCAACGCCTCGCGCCGCATGCCGGCTGTTCTGCCCTTATCCTCCAGGTCGCGTTGCCAGCGCTCGAGACGCTCAGGCGACAGCGACTTGATGCTGAGCTGCGCGGTGCCGAGGAACGGCTTGATGTGCAGCCGAGCTACGGTCTCGTACTTTTCCAGCGTGGTCGGCTCGATGCCCTCGGTGCGATTGCCGGCCTTGTCGTAGCGCGGCGTCTTGCGCTCGAGTGCGTAGTCGAGCCAGTCACCCAGGAGCCACTTGTCTGCCTTGACGTTGAGGCCGGCGTCTCGCTGCTTGAGCCACTCGTCACGCTTTTTGATCGCGTCCTTACGCAGCTTGGCGCTCTTCTCAATGGTCTTGCCCTCGTGACGCGTCGTGGCAACCCATAGTTGTTTTGACTCGCTGAAGTAGATGCTGCCCTCGCCATCGGCACGGGCTTTTGCTTTTCGTATACTGGTCATGACGGATCGGTAGTCCTTTCACTCGCTGGTCTGTCGCTAGCCCCGCCCCGAGTCTTGCCGGTGGCGGGGTTCACTCTTTTTATCGGTCGGGCCGGCTTGACGGCTAATAGCGGTGCTTGACGTAGCGCTCGTAGACCCAGAAGCCGGCGAACAGCGCCACGAAGAAAACGATGAACCACAGCAGGCTGATCTGCCCGTGGCTGAAGGCGACGAGCGCGAAGATGACGGTCGACCCGATCAGGCCGAGCAGCAGCATCACCTCGCCCTCGCGCGTGGTCACGCCGCACCTGCCGGCTTGACTGGCGCGCCGCGGCGGGCGCGGCTGCGCAGCCGTTCGCGTAACAACGCGGTCTGCTGCCGCTCGAGCGTCTCGAGGGCTAAGGCCAGGAAGCCGGGAATCTCACGCTGGCCACGCTCCCAGCCGCCCACGGTGTTGGGGTGCACGTTGAGCATGCTGGCCAGCTCTATCTGGCTGAGGCGCCAATGCTCGCGCCACGCGCGGAGCTCCTGGCCGGTCATTGTCTTGCCTTTCACGCCGGGTCTGCCGGCTTGACTGTCGTGCCGCGGCCGGGATAATCGATATCCGCGGCTTCCAGCATCGCCTTGTACAGCGCGTCGAGCTGTGGGCTATCGTCCACCCATTGGGAGCCGGCCAGTCCATACGCCTGAATGGCGCGGTTATAGGCGAGCACCGCTCGCCTCAAGCGGTCGTATCTGTCCTCAGGCACGGCATGCCGCCCACGTGCCCACGGCACCGGGGAGGCGCCCGTACCCCCATACGTGTCCGAATCCCTCGCGCTCAACGAATACATACGTGCCGCATCCGCACACTGCAGTTGGGCGGCCGGCTTCAACCTGGAACCGGTCAAGCTTGTGCTTGCGATAGCCGGCCTGACGCCGGGCCGCATCGGCTACTAGCCGCGCGCTGTGCTCACGAAACATTGCCATTGTCTTGCTCCCTAAATGTATGAATGTCGCGCCCACTCAGTGGGCGCGATAGCTGATCGCCACTTCGGGCGAATCCCAACATGCGCGGCATGAGCCACACTCGTTATCTTGCTTCGAAGCCGGGCAGTTGTAGCCGTCACCGGATGCCGTAGACCCGGCGGCTAGCCCCGGAATCATGGGCGCCGGAGCGTTGAAAAACAGTGCGCTCGGCCGCACCGTCACGTTCGGTTCACTGGCCAATGCGAGTAACGCCAATTCCCACGCGACCTTAGTGGCCGGGCTCAGTTTGCTCATTGTGAGTGGGCGCCATGATCGCGTGGGGAACCAGAATCGAACGTCCGGCATCGCCTGGACAATCCGTACCCATGCCCACGTATAGGCCGGTGAGAAAAGGTCGCCAGCGTCGTGCACCCGGAAGTACTTCTGTCCGGACTGGCGATCGGTCGTCGCACGTATCGCCTTGACGAGCATGCTCACGAACGTATCCGTGCCCTCGTCAGACTTGAGACACTCGCGTACCCAGTCATAGCGTTTCTGTTGCGCCTTGATCACGTTCGGGTATTGGGTGTAGCTACCCTTTTTGGCGTAGCAGTCGCCACAGATTGTGCCCTCGCCATAGTGCGCGAACGGGCATGCTGCGCCAGCCGGCAGACTCCAGGATGCGGACGGCATCTTGCGTGTCTCAGTGAGCAAGCGTGATGTCGTGCCCGGCACGAACATCGCGGGAATAAAGTGTCTCATCGGTTTGGCTCATCCGTGCTTTCGAGCACTGCCCACTCACGAACGGCTGTCCAGCGCATCGCCAGGTTGTCGCCATAGGCGTACGCCTCAGCTTGTGTCGCAAACCGAAGCCCATTCGAATTGAAGTCGCGATCGCCGGCAGTCTTCACCCCGACGCTGTAGGAACGTGTGTCTTGCATGCCGCCACTATAGCCGCGTGTTGTGCCTAGGGCAACAATATGTGTGGTACGCCCAATCTCAGACGACCGTTACAGATATCACAATTTGAACTAGAGAGACACTCTCTTACTAAACTCGAAAGAGAGAGAGAGAGAGTGGTATATGCCATATATGTAGATAAACCGGCCTATCGCCATTGACCCGTCCGCCGGCCCAGTCACACAGTGGCACACAGCCTATGCCGTGCCAGGTGTGCACACATCCTGAAGTGCAAGCTATCAATGCTGCGCTTATCGAGCACAGCTCACCCGTGCTCGCCTTAGCCGCGCAGCACCGTCTTACCCGCGATGTCGTCAACTGGCACCGCCGTAAACACCTGGAAGCTGTCGACACCCACGGCCGGGAGCTCTCACCTCTACCCTCGAATCCCTCGCGTAGACCCGGTCGCGCCGCTCTCCGGGCTTCCGTGTCGCCTGGAACGTTAGATCGCGCGCGACAGCGCTTCATTGACACGTATGCGAGCTGTGGGAATGTCACTTATGCCGCCAAGCGCGCTGGGATCCCCCGTAATTCGATTTACGCGTGGCAAGAACATGATGAGGTGTTTGCTGCAGCGTTCCGGGAAGCGGATCTAAAGGCGACAGAGGTATTGGAGCGCGAGGCGTGGCGCCGGGCGAATGAGGGGTTTGCCGAACCGGTCTATCAGCACGGCAAGCTGGTAGGCACCGTGCAGCGCTACAGCGACAACCTATTGATGTTCCTGTTGCGAGCTCGAGCACCCGAACGGTATCGCGACCGGGTCGATGTAAGCGTGGCGCCCATCATTAAGACGGTGGCTGGTTTTGACCCTGCCGACGTTGTCTGAGGCGGGGGGTAACTGCAGTAGTAACTGGAGTAGCGGCCCACGGCGCCCCATTCTGAGATTAGACGACACCCTGAACCTCAACCTGGCCCCAGTTGCGCAGGCTAGCACGCACGTTCAAACTGTGGAACGCGCGTTCCCTCCGCGGAGCCCCAACCGAGAGGCCGTACGGGTACCACCACCCCCCCTTCACGCCGGCGCCCCCTCTTAGCTGAAGGTCAGCGTAGGAAAAATTTTAATTGCATGGCACGGCAGCAGGTGATTCGGAAGAGCGTTGTAGAGCGGGTCGAGGTAGCGAAGAAGAAGGGGGTTGAAAAGCCGTACCAGCCGTGGGGGGCATGCCAGGAGCTGATGAAGTTCAGGGGGCGGGAGGTGCTGCTGGCGGGTCCGGCGGGGACGGGGAAAAGCAGGGCAGCGCTAGAGAAGGTCAACCTGGTGTGTCTGCAGGTACCGGTGCGAGCGGCGATGGTGCGGAAGGTCAGGAAGAGTTTGACGCAGGCGGCGATGGTGACCTTTGAGACGAAGGTGTTACCGGAGCCGAGCGGGGTGCGATTCTGGACGGAAGACCAGGAGTATCGGTACACGAGCGGGGCGACGCTGGCGGTGTGTGGGCTGGACGACCCGGAGAAGATCAAGTCGACGGAGTTCGACCTGATCTACGTGCAGGAGGCGACGGAGCTTGACCAACTTGATTGGGAACTACTGGTGTCCCGATTGCGGAACGGCGTCCTCAGTTACCAGCAGCTTATTGCAGATTGTAACCCTGCTGACCCGTATCACTGGCTCAAGCGACGTTGTGATCGAGGTGAGTGTCTCCTGCTTGATACACGGCACGAGGATAACCCGGTCCTCTTCGATCACCAGCGAGGAGCGTTCACCGAGTTTGGGAGTGAGTACCTGAGGACGCTGGACACGCTGAGTGGGTACACGTACCAGCGGTTACGGCTGGGGGTGTGGTGTGCGGCGGACGGGATGTTTTTCACGGAGTGGGATCCGGGGGTACACGTGGTGGACCCGTTCGAGATTCCGGAGTCGTGGCCGCGGTGGGTGAGCGTGGACTATGGATTTGCGGCGCCGTGGTGCGCGCTGTGGTTTGCGCGGAATCCGGAGACGCGGGAGATGTACGTGTATCGGGAGCGGTATGCGAGCGGGCTGCGAGACGAAGAGCAGGCGGAGCTGATCCGGAGTGAGAGCGAGGGTGAGCGGATTGTTGCCCGCGTCTTGGATCCGTCGATGTTCAACGCGCGGACGGAGGCGCGGCGGCCGAGCATCGCGCAGGTATATGCGGAGAAGGGGGTCTGGCCGAGCGTCGCGGCGATGAACAACAGGCGAACGGGCTGGGCGATCGTGCGGCGGGCGCTGGCGCTGGGTGAGGGCGGGCCGCGGCTGCGGTTGTTTCGGGGGGCGTGTCCGAATCTGGAGCGGACGTTGCCGGCGATGGTGCACGACCCGCTGGATCCTGAGGACGTGGCCGACAAATTGAGGGGGCAGAAGACGGAGGACCACGCGTGTGACGCGCTGCGGTACGGGGTGAGCGCGGAAGCAGAGGGGCAAGAAGAGGAAGTGCCGGTCCAGATGAGGTGGGCGTGACGGCGTACTCGCTGATCAGCCTGATCGTGGTGATTGTGCTGATCGTGATCGTGCTGCGGGTGCTGGGGTTGTGGTGATCAACCCGCAGGCGGGCGATGGCTGCACCGTGGGGGATTGACGGGGTGATCAATCCGCAGGCGTTCGTGGCGAGCGTGAATGGGCGGCAGCAGACGACGGACGGCTTGTGGCTGCACCGCGGGCAGCTATGGGTGGTGGGTGAGCTGAAGCTGAACGGGGTAGTGCAGTCGGCGGAGTACCCGACGTGGGAAGCGGTCGAGGCGCTGGAAGCGCGGGTGGCGTTGCTCGAGGAGCGGCTGGCGGGTGGCTGACGGGCTGAAGGCACGGCGGCGGCAGGCGTTCGTGCTCAGGGAGCAGGGATACGTGTTCAGGGAGATCGGGGACGCGCTCGAGGTGAGCGAGTCGACGGCGGCCAATGATGTCCACTGGATCGAGGCCGAGCAGATGCGATTGAGAAACGTGCGGCCCGTGTGGCCGGAGCATGACGGGCCGTGACGGCGACGCATCACTCGCAGGGGATTCGGGTGGGGACGTACGCGTGGCGATTTTCGGAGGCGTGCACGTACCCGGTGAAGGATCCGCTGAAGTTCCTGGCGGTGGCGGTGATTGCGCGCTGGGTGGAGGATCGGCAGAAGGGCGTGGGCGAGCCCGAGATTGGAGAAGAGTGGGCTGAGATGGCGGAGATCCCTGCGCAGTGGCTGGTGCTGGCGTGAGCATGGACTCGAGCCCGCCGAGCGGGTGGGGGGCGAAGGCGTCGGACGAGGATGCGATGGAGCGGGCGACGATGGAGCTCGCCCAGGACTTGAAGCGGCAGTTCTCGGACCGCGACGAGCTGTATCGGGATATCGACGCCATTTTGTTTGGCGAGCTGCCGGTGGAGATTCCGGAGGCGTATCGCAAGACGGCAGTGGAGGTTCGCAGTCCGCTGGCGCTGCATATTGCCAACACGGTGACGGCGGCGCTGAGCGTGAACCCCATGAGCGTGGTCTTCAAGCCGATCGGCTTTGGCGACGTGTACCAGCAGAACTCGACGCTGCGGGAGCAGTTTTTCGAGGCGAGCTGGAAGCGGCAGGAGCAGGAGTCGAAGCGGGCGCTGCTCAGGTTGTTCATGAACAGCCTGGTGTGCAAGGGCGAGGGGATCCTGAAGACGGTCGAGCGCTGCAAGACGGCGTGGGGCGAGTACGACGAGAAGTCGAAGGAGCTGGAGAAGGAGCTGAAGGAGGAGTACGAGGACGACCAGGACGCGCAGGACCGGGTGTATCACTCGAAAACGGAAGACTACAAGCTGAGTCTGCCGTACCCGATCACGACCACGGACGTGCCGCCCGAGACGTTCTATTACACGAAGAACGAGAACGGGCTGAGCAGCGTGGTCGAGATCAAGGATCTGCCGTACATGGACGCGCTCGAGCGGTTCGGGGCGGGGCTGGATTCGAGCGGCAACGTGGTGCCGCCGAAGAACTGGGCGGAGCTGGACCCGCGTGCGGCGGGGCTGGCGCGAGCCGAGTGGTCGCACGTGATGCGCGGCACGGCCAACACGATCAGGTGCATCGAGGCGTGGGATCACAAGGTGCAGGTGATCCTGCTCCAGGGGCCGAACCAGCGGCACAAGGGCGGGTCGCTGGGCGAGGGCGCATTGTGCCGCGTGCTGAAGCACTCGTACGGCGACCCGATCCTGAAGACGCTGCGGGGCCCGTACTTCCACGCGCTGGGCATTACCAGCGCGAGCAGGTTGCCGGAGCGGGCGGGGTTGAGCATTCTGTTCGGGTTTCTCAGGCTGTTTCCATTGTTGGACAGCTTGCTGACGATGCAGGGCCAGGCGGCGTACATGACGGCGTACCCGGCCTTTAAGAAAACCACGCCGCCGGGGGTGATTCCGGGGTTGGCGGCGATGCCGTACGGCAACGATGGGCGGGAGACCGCGAAGGCGAGCACGGTCGAGCCGGGCAAGCTGTTTCCTTTTGATGTGAGTCCCATCGACCAGCCGCGGAGTGGCGCCGACGCGGACAAGCTGGTGGCGGGCATCAGGGAGATGCTGGAGCTCGCGCTGCCGAGCGTGATCCAGGGCGTGGTGGCCTCGGATCAGAGCGGGTACGCGCTGAACCAGGCGGCGTATCTGGCGCGGCTGGGCTGGGATCCGATCGTGAGCAACGCCCAGGTGGCGCTGGGCGACCGCGTGGGGTTCGAGAGCTGGATCATCGAGCGCCGGGTGGGCGAGAAGGTCTATGCCTGGGGCGAGATCGAGGCCAAGAAGGGCAAGAAGACCATCGGCGGTCAGTCAAAAGCAGCCTGGCTGGGCGTCGGGCCGGACGATCTGAAAGGCGTGCATCGCTACGAGGCGAGATTAGATCCAAGTACTCCCTCTAACGAAATTGTCCAGATCAGGGCAATTGGCGAAAAAATGCAACTCAAACTCATTACATACGAAGATGCTGTTGAAGACGCGGGTGGCAATCCCGACGAGGTGGAGAAGAGCTGGCTGCTGCACGACCTGAAGAACAGCCAGGAGATCCAGGCCGAATTGAAGAACGCGATTTTCCAGAAGATCGCCACGATCAGGAGCGCGCGGATGGAGCAGGCCGGGCTGCCCAGTCCGGAGGAGATGGCGGGCGTGGGCGCCGCGGGCGTACCGGGCGGCACGCCGGGCACGCCGCCGGTGCCGGGGCCGGGCGGCATGCCGCCGAATCCAGTGCCGAGTCTGGGCGCGGGCATGCCGATCGCGCCTCCGCCGCCGCCGGGTGGTGGCGGCGGAGCCATGCCGCCGGGCGGGATTCCGGGGGCGCCGGTGGTGCCGGGCACGCCGGGGAATGCGATGCCGTTGTCATGAGGTTTGCTCGTCGCCGCTGGTGGTTTTCGTCGCGCGCGCCGCTGTTCTGGCGGGCGTTCAGGGGGTGTCCGAACTTTGAGCGGCACCTGACGTGGCGTGACGCATGACCATGCCGTACGAGTCGGCCGAAGACACGCCGGAGGTGCCGCAGGCGCCGAAGAACGGCGCCGCGCTGGGGATGCGGCGGGCGCCGTCGCGCGGCACGAGTCTGTTGGATGACGTGGCCAACGACCTGGCGTTGTGGATCGACAAGACCGCGACGGAGGTGGCGCTGGCGTTCAGTCCGGCCAGGGCGCCGTTTTCGGCGCAGATCTCCGAGCAGCAGAAGCTCGAGTTCTACAAGAACCAGCTCTTCAACCCGGACGGGTCGCCGAACCAGCAGGGGCGGCAGCAGGAGATCGCGCGGCTGGGCGCGGAGGGCTTCGGCCACGTGTACCAGGCGGTGCTCAGGGCGTACCCGCAATTGAAGCCCGCGCCGGTCCCGGAGGTCGAGGTGCCAGAGGAGTGGCCGACGGCAGGCCCACCGGGACCACCCCCTGGCATGCCCATGATGCCGCCGGGCGCGGGGCCGGGCGCGGGCCTGCCGGTCGGGGGCATGGGGCCACCAGGACCGCCGCCGCCGATTCGTATCCCAGGCTAAGGAGATGAGTCATGGCTGAGTTGAACCAGTGGGAAGCCGACAGCGCACGTCAGTCTGCAAATGACAACGCGCAGGCTGCCTACAACCAGGGCATGCTGGAGCTGGGGCGCGCGGACCTGGCGTTCAAGAAAGCCCAGCAAGCCTGGAAAGAGACGATGGACCGGGCCGGGCTCACCGGCACGTTCGAGGGCATGCCCACCCAGGCCGCGCTGCAGTACGGGGCCGAGGCGTTCGGCGTGTGGGGTGCGCCGCAGCAGGGGCAGGAGACGCTCGCCTCCAAGCAGCAGACGTACCAGCAAGCGTTCGACACCGCCGGGCAGTTCGGCCAGTACTACGGGCCGGGGGCTGTCCCGGCCGCCGGGACCAAGACCGCCGCCCAGCTCGAGCAGGAGTTCACCCAGGCGCAGCGGACCCAGCAGGAGCAGCGCGCCGCCCAGGCTCAGCAGCAGAGTCAGGCGCAGCAGTACCTGTCGTTGCTGGCGGGCCTGCGCGGCCCGGCCGACTGGGTCAAGTACCAGCAGGTGCTGGGCAGTACGCCGGGCGGCATGCGCGACCTCGTCGGCGCGGCCATGGGCCAGTACGTGCCCGGTGGCGGCGCCACCACGGGCTACCAGCCGCAGGCCGCCAGCCTGCAGTCGATGATGGGCGACGTGACGGGTCAGGCGTACTACGGCCAGAGCGGCGGCCAGCTCGGCATGCCCAATGTGTACAACCAGAACAGCGCGGGCATGTACGCCCAGCAGCCGCAGTACACCAACCAGTACCAGTATCCGCAGGCCAGCGCGGCACAGCAGACGCAGGCGATGCTGCAGGGTCAGACCAACCCGCAGGCGTACGCCCAGCAGGCACAGCGGGAAGCGTTGCCATGGACGGGTGGTGGCACGAACACCATGGGCCAGCAGGAGCAGATGCTGAACGCTCAGGGCAAGGGCACCAACATGTGGGGCGGTGCCCAGAACCAGTACCAGCAGGCGATGCAGACCAACCTGCCGGCGCCCAACCAGATCGCGCCGCAGTCGTGGAACAACCTGGCGCCGTCGCAGAAGGAGATGCTGCTGGGCCAGTACGAGGCGCAGGGCTGGCACAAGCCTGACGTGGAGGCGCTGCGCAACCAGGCGCTGCCCAAGTACGCGGCCAACGCGCCGACCGCGGGGACGTTCCGACTGCGGTGAGTTTTTTATTACCCGACATCGACCTCAATAGCTGGACCGACTACCAGCGTCGGGAGCTCCAGCGGCAGCTCGACGAAAAGATGCAGGGCTTCACCCTGCAGTCGGCGCTCGAGGAGAAGGTGGCCGGGCTGCAGGAAGTCGTTGGTCAGATCAATCCGTTCGACCAGCCCGAGCCGCAAGCGGCACCGGCCGTCGTCGCGCCGCTGGAACCGGCTGCGGTGGAACCGCCGCCGGTGGAACCGCCGCCGGTGGAACCGCCGCCGGTGGTCACGCCGCCATCGCCGCCGGAGGTGCAGTCTCCGGTTGCGGTGGCGACTCCACCTCCGCCCGTGGTCGAGGCGCAGCAGGCCGGTCCGTCGCCGCTGAGCTCGGCGCTGCAGGCGGTCCAGGCTCGCGGCGGCGATGTCGGGGCCTTTATCGAGGCGTTCAACAGCGGCGTGGGCGACCAGGGCGCTCGTGCCCGCGCCGCGCTGCAGCAGGTGATCACGCCGCCCGAGCGACCACCCGCCGTGCGGCCGGACCTCGTGCCGACGCGCGATCTCGAGCCGCCGTCGCGCGCCGCCCGCGCGGGCGTCACCGGGCCTGCCGCAGCGGCGCCGCCGCCAGCGCAGGCGGGCGGGGTCAACCCGAACCCGTCACCCGATGAGGTGCGGGCCTACATCACGCGTGCTGCCCAGGTGCGCGGGATCGATCCGCAGACGGCGCTCACGGTAGCCAACTCCGAGGGCGGGATGGAAGCCGCGCGGCGGGGCACGTTCAAGACGGGCTCGTCATGGTATCCGTTCCAGTTGCACTACGGCGGCAAGGGCTACGAGCACCTCGGCAACGTAGCGGGCATGGGCAACAGCTTCACGGCGGAGACCGGCTTCGCCCCCGGCGATCCCAGGGGCTGGGAAGCGTCGGTCGACTACGCGCTGGATCGTGCCAAGAAGAGCGGCTGGGGCGCCTGGTACGGGGCCGCGGCCAAGGGCATCACCGGGTTTTCCGGTATCGACAAGAGCGTGCCCGACCAGCCCGGTCTGTTCGAGCAGGCCGTCGATCGCGCCAAGAAGGGCGCGGGCGACGTGGTCGCGGGCGCGCAGCAGGCGGCGACCGGTGCGCTGGGGCAGATCAGCCAGTTTGGAGACGCCGCGCTCAGCGCGGGCGAAGCAGCCGCGGCGTGCGGGCCGGCCGCCGCGGTTCGCTTTGCGCAGCGCTTCGGGCGCAACCCGACGCTCCGCGAAGCCGTCGATCTGGCCAAGACGGTGGGCTGGACGGCGGCGCAGGGCATGGCCGGCATCGCCTCCGAGCACAAACTCATGGAGAAGCTGGGGATCCCGGTCGATCTGGTCATGGGCCGCGACTGGAATCGCGTCACCCAGGAGGCGCAGACGGGCAACCCGGTCACCATCAGCACCAGCAAGCACTACTTCACGATCGATGACTACGACGCCAAGACGGGCAAGTACCACGTCGGCTCGAGCGGGACGGATCTGCGGGGCGGCTCGGACTGGATGAGCGCGGCCCAGATGGAGGCCGCGCTGGGCGGCGGGGTGATGCAGGGGGCGCTGATCGCCGATAACCCGAGCGTGGCGGCCCAGAGCATCGCGGGCATGGATACCAACCCGCTGGACTGGATAGGTCGACAGAAGGACAGCGCGGTTCAGGAGATCCAGCAGTTGGGCGGCGAGGTCGTGGACAAGGTCAGGGAGCCGGTCTCGACGCTGGGCACGCGGGCGCAGGATCTCGGGGACATCGTGGTTCGCCAGCTCGACCAGGCGATCGATCGGGTGGCCGAAGTGACCGAGCCGCTGACGACCGGCCTGGGCGAGCAGCAGCGGATCGCCGACGAGCTGCGCGGCCAGGCCGAGCAGGAGCGCCTGGGGCTGCAGGACCGGCCGTACAACCCCGTCGAGCAGGTTGGCGAGTCGGTCATCCAATCGAGCGAGCAGATCAGCCGAGCGCCCGGCCAGTTGTACGGCGCGGACGTGGCCGCCGGGCAGGCGCTCTCAGGACGGGTGGTCGATGCCGCGAAGGCGGCCGGCTGGGATCCTGATCCAGGGCAGGAGCGGTTTGTTCGCAACACGGTGGCGCAGGTGACGCCGGCGAACGTCCTGCTCTCGGCGCTGACCGCCGGCCAGGGCTCCCTGCTGCGCACGATCGCGCAGGGCACGGCCGAGCTCGCCGGTGGTGCGATCGGCTCCGAGCTCGCGCTCGAGAAGGCGCAGGAGGCCGGCTGGCCGGAGTGGGCGCAGACGGGTGCGCAATTGGCCGGCGGTCTGGGCGGTGGCATCAGCGGCGCGCTGGGCACGCAGGGCGCCTTTCGGGCGGCGGATTCGCCCGCCGTCCAGGCCGCGGTTCGCTCGCGGCTGCCGGCCGAGGCTGAGGTGGGCTTCGCCATGGGTGCGCCGACCGGTGGATTGGCGCGTACGACGCCATCACCGGGGACGGCGCTGGCGCCGGACGCGTCCGATGCGTTGCGAGCGGCAGACGAGGACGCCGCCAGGATCCGCACGATGCGCGAGAAGGTGATCCGCCAGGAGGTGCCGATCGATCCCACGCCTGACGAGGTCAAGCAGGTGCTCAACGGGTTGTCGGCCGCCGCCGAGCGGACGACGGACCGCCGCGCGCGGCTCAAGTCGCTGGAGGATCACCTCGAGCGCTTGCAGGGCGAGCCGCTGTCGCCCGAGCAGAAGGCGTGGATGGCCTCGCGCAATTACGAGGGTCACCAGGATGCCGCGCTGGCCACGCTGGAGCGGCTAACTACTGCGGATCTGAGCGCGGTGCCCAAACACCGCCGCGTCGATCTCGAGGTTTTCCTCGAGCAGATGGACAACGCCGACAAGGCGCTCGCCACGGAGCGCAAGGTCGCGGCCGAGGTGGGCGCTCGTCCGTTGCGCCCGGTGGCCGGGACGGCAGCAGCCGACCGCGCCGAGATCGCGCTGCGCAACGCCGAGCGCGACCTGGCGGGGTTGGAAAAGCTGGAGGCTGAGGGGCGCGGGCCGGGCACGGCCGCGGTGCAGGCTGCCGAGGCGAAGGTCGCGCGGCTGCAGACGAACCTGGAGGATCTGACGGGTCGGACCGCCGAGCGGCAGACGGGGCGTATCGAGACCGAAGCGCTGGAGGAGATGGGGCGCGAGCCCGTGCGTCTGTCGTTGCGCGATGCCGAGCTGCGGTTCAGGGACGCCCAGCGGGCGTACGACATTGCGCTCGACAAGGAGGATCTCGCCGCGCGCGGCATGGGACCGCTGCCGGACCCGGTGCGGCTCCGCGCCGCGGAGCGCGAGCTCGACCGCGCCGAGTGGCAGCTCATGAAAGCAGAAGAGTCCGCAGGCGCGGCCAGCGAGGCCAGGCAGACGCGGATTGGCGAGCGGGCTGAGGCAGACATCGCCCGTATCGAGGAGCGCGGCCCGGTCGAAACGCCGGCCATGGCGCGTGCTGCACGCGACGTGCAGTACGCCGAACGCGACCTCGCTCGTGCGCAGCGCAACGTCGAGGCACGCGGTGCGGCGGCGCAGCAG
>Ga0209820_1000020_pt1 | contig 42367 bp, 35 predicted proteins | sample PPLLak21cMay2015_FD_187254 | JGI IMG/M metagenome (GOLD analysis project Ga0209820, IMG submission 187254) | Freshwater sediment microbial communities from Prairie Pothole Lake near Jamestown, North Dakota, USA - PPLs Lake P7 Core (1) Depth... | ecosystem: Environmental > Aquatic > Freshwater >...
ATCCGCCGGAAGCGGCCAAGGGCAAGCCGAGTGCTGACGAGCCCGGCATCGGAACGGCGCTTGCGCCGCTGGTGGTGATGATCGGCGTGAACCTGCTGATGTCGTTCGTCGTCCTGCCGCGGCTCGACTTCGGCTTCGCGGACGACGAACACTGGCAGTCGCTCTCGGTGCCGGCGGCGAGCGGAGTGTGGTCGGTACTCGTCGCGCTGGCTTGCGCGATGGTGGTCCTGCTGCTGCTGAACCGTCGGCGCCTGGTGTCGGTCCGCGAGTCGATGGACGCAGGCGCCAACGCCTCGGTGCTGCCGGTGCTGAGTGTGGCCAGCCTGGTCGGCTTCGGTGCCATCGTCGCGGCGATGCCGGCTTTCGCCGACGTGCGCGACTGGATCCTCGGGATCGAGGGCGGCCTGCTGGTCTCGCTGTCCGTCTCCGTGAACGCGCTGGCGGCGCTGACCGGCTCCGCATCCGGCGGCATGACGATCGCCCTCGATGCGCTGGGGGCGACGTACCTTGCGCTCGCCGAGCAGCAGGGTGTCGACCCCGCCTTGCTGCATCGGATCGCCGCGATCGGCGCAGGCACGCTCGACAGTCTGCCCCACAACGGCGCCGTCGTGACGCTGCTCGCGGTGTGCCGCTCGTCGCACCGGGAGAGCTACTTCCACATCGCCATGACCGCCATCGTCGGCCCGATCGTCGCGCTGGTCGCGGTGATCGTGCTTGCCGGCCTCTTCGGATCGTTCTGAACTCCGATCCTTCACTTCCATCCCTGAATACCCAGAAGGGGCCGCCAGTGTTTCCCCAGCTGACTCGACATGAACGATGGGTCGCGCTGATCCTGCTCGCAATAGCAGGCGCGTGGCTGCTGCCGGCGCTCCAGCAGCCGGCCGAGTACCACGACTTCGCCGACCGCCGGGTGCTCCTAGGCATTGCCAACGCGGGCGATGTTCTTTCCAATGCTGCGTTTGCCTTGGCCGGGCTGTACGGGCTCATCCAGCTTCACCGAGGTCGCCGGTGGCTCGGCCCGGCGGTGCGCGCCAGCCTCCTCGTATTCTTCGTGGGCCTTATCCTGACCGCGCTCGGATCCGCCTACTACCACCTCGATCCGACCAACGCGACGCTCGTGCTGGACCGGCTGCCGATGACCATCGCATTCGCCGGAGTCTTTGGCGCCGTGGTCGGGGAGCGGGTCAGCACACGCGGTGGTTTCGCGTCACTGGCGGTGATGCTGGCGATCGGGCTGGCGAGCGTTGTCTACTGGAAATACACGGACAACCTCGCGCCGTATGCGGCGGTCCAGTTTGGCGGGATCGCCGGCCTCGTGATCCTCCTCGTGGCGACGCCGCGCGGCGCCGAGGCGCTGCCGTGGTGGGGCCTGATTGCCTGGTATGCCCTGTCGAAGCTGCTGGAGACGGGTGACACCGTGATCTGGCATGCCTCGAGCGCGGCTGTCGCGGGCCACCTGCTGAAGCACCTCGCCGCCGCGATGGGCGGCTTTGTCATCGCGCACGCGCTGCGTCGGCCGGCGGCGTCGCTGCCGCTTCGAACCATCGACAACGCGCAGGCAGCGGTCAGCGGAGACAGCCGCTGACGTCGGTGAGGCGCTCGGCGCTCGGCGTGTCGTTGCGCCGAGCCTGCTGCGCCGGCGCCGGCGTCACGGCCCGGCGAATGGCTGCGCGTCCGCGTCGTCCGGCCGGAAGGTCGACAGCAGCGCTTCGAGCCGCACCGGCACCCCCGTCGTCGACGGCGCCACGATCTGTCGCCCGCTTGCGGCGGCCGGCCGGTCGATGCCGTCCTCGACGCGCGCGAGCAGGTAAGTGAAGAACGGGTTCGACGGCAGCCGCGTCAGGAAATCCTGATCGACGATGAGCGCGCCGCGTTCGCCTCGCGCGTCGAGGGCACCGAGGTTTAGCCCGAACTCCAGGCCGGTCTTCGGGTCGGGGTGTGTTCCGTAGAGCGGATCGTCCGGCGGGATCGGGATGGACAGGTGCGACAGAGAGAAGATGCCGCGCGGATAGGGCAGCCCGAGTGGCTTGTCCACGGCGTCCAGCTGGCCCGGCGCAATGCTGCGCTCGACAGTCGCGTCCGTGTCGTCGCCGGCGTTGACGATCGCCGTGAAGCGATAGGCCTGCGGCGTGGTGGGCGTCAGGCGGTCCAGCGCGACATACGAAGACGGACGCAGCAGCGGCCCGAACTTGACGGTCCGGTTCACATCGAACAGCACGATCTCGCTGCCGTTGTCCGGAAGGTAGGCATACAAGGCGACGAGGATCGCCGGCGTGCTGACGGTGAAGTCGATCACCGACTGGAACGTCAGCACCGGCGGCATCGTTTCGAGGCGTCCCGCGCGAGCGAGCCGCTCGATCTGCCTTTGGAGGGCATCGGTGAGCAGGTACGACTGACGCGCGCCGTTGACCGGAAACGAGTTGTACTTGAACGGGTTGAACTCCGGGATGTTGCTGAGCCAGGCAGCACTGGCGAGCGGCGGCAGCACGGCAGGCAGGCCGGCCAGCCCGGCGTAGCGGGCAAAGCGCGTTATGCCGATCATCGGGGTGAACAGCACCAGGCGGTCAGCGCGTGGCAACTTCGGGTCTTCTATCGCGTCCAGGGCGTACTTCACCGCCAGCGCGCCACCGTTCGAGAACCCGGCCAGGTGCAGCGGGGCGGGCGCGGGCACCCGGCGTCGCGCTTCACGGATCGCGAGCTGGGTTGCCGCGCTCCAGTCGCGCCAGCGCACGTCCGAGAGGCCGGCGGGCACCGTGCCGTGGCCGGGCATGCGGACGCCGATCGCCACGAAGCCTCGCTCCACGTAGCTTCGCGCGACGTGCCGCAGGCTGTACGGCGAGTCCGTCAGGCCGTGCAGCAGGACGACCACGCCCTTTGGCGGGCCGGATGGCTCCATCACGTAGGAGCGGTTCCAGTCCTGCTTGAAACGCGGCGAATAGACCGGGCTGCCTTCGAAGTAGCGGTTGTACGGGACACGCGCGTCAGGCTCGAGACGCTGCGTCACGTTGGCGCGGATGTCCTCGAAGATCGCCTGTTCCTGCGCGAGATACCGAGTCCAGTTGGCGGCGTCGAGCTCATCGGCGCTCAGTTCAACGGGAACGTGCGTGTGCCACGGCTGCAGCGCGGGGCCGCGCATGGCGCGGACCGATCGCACGCCCAACGCCACGACGGCGAGCAGCAGGAGAGCAAGGAGCAGCCAGGTTAAGGTGCGTTTGAAGATCATCATCACTGTCCAGGGCCGAACTGCGCAGGCCGGCGGTACGCCACACCCTGCTGGCGGGCGGCCACCGGTACGGTCATTGGGAAATCAGGAACACGTGGCCCGAAGCCGTCGCAGCGCCTCGTTGCTCTTCGGAAGGACGTCGCGGTTCTCGTCCGGGAAGTAGCGCTCACCGCGCGGAATGGCATCGCTGCCGCGCGGCGGGAACCCGCGGACGGCGACGACTCCCGGAGCCAGCTTCGATGCATCGATGCGGCCGCTGTCGATGTCCCGCTGGCACACGAGGAGCACGCCATTGCTGCGGATGACACGCTCACGCAACGCGATCGACGACTGGGGCGCCAACGCCGTCAGCGCGTCGGCATTCGGCGCCAGCGTGAGCACGAAGAAGCGGCGGCCCTTCGGGTTCTGAGCGAGCCCACGACTGGCCGCCTGGTCGAAATTGAACTCGTAGCCCGCGATGTACAGCCCGCCTTCTCGCGGCGCGGCAGCAGCAATCGGCACGGCGCAAGCGACCAACACCGTTGCGCCCAGCCGCTTGAGCCGTCGCGACGTGGTTGAAGGGCTCGGAGTCATCGATGGTCCTCTTCGCTGTTCCAAAGCAGGGATGATAAAAAAAACCCCGCCGAGGCGGGGTTTTTTAATCAGCGAGATTCGCTGTTAGCGACGGACGGGACGCGTCCCGACCACCTCGACCTCGACGCGACGATTCGGCTGCAGGCACTCGATCAGCTGCTTGCGGTTGCGAATCTCGCCCTTGGCCGACGGATCCGGACACTGCTTGACCGGGTTCGCCATGCCTTTGCCTTCCGTGTAGACGCGGTTCGGCTCGATGCCCTTGCTGACAAGGTAGTCCTTGACAGCCTGCGAACGACGCTTCGAAAGGCCCAGGTTGTACTCCACGCTACCGATGCGGTCCGTGTAGCCAACCGCGATGATGACTTCCAGGCTCACGCCAGCCATTTTCGACACGAGGTCGTCCAGCTTCGCCTTGCCCTCAGGACGCAGAACGGCCTTGTCGAAGTCGAACAGCGCGTCAGCCGCGAACGTCACCTTCTCGCTGGTCGGAGCAGGCGGCGGCGGGGGTGGCGGTGGCGGCGGAGCCGGCGGGGCTGGCGGCGGCGGCGGCGGGGGCGGCGGTTCGCACGTCGGGGCCTTCATCAGGTCACGATCGCACTCGCAGCCGGCGGTCCAGTTCGGGAACGGAGCTCCCTCGATCTTGGCCGCGGCGGCGCGCTCGACGCTCCAGCTGCCAGTGCGCCAGCACAGGCCGAACGGATCGCGGACGATGACGCCGCTGGGATCGATCACGTACGGGCTTTCTTTCGCGTCGACCAGCTTGAGGGCGCGGCTGGGATCCGGCTTGTAACCGGCCCCGGTCTGGGCAAATGCAAACCCAGCGACGGCCATCAACGCCGAGGCGACAACGCCCAGCTTGATGCTTTTCTTCATTGGTTCTCCTCACTCGAGTCAGAGAAGACCGCCCGGTCAACTGATCGGACGGCCAGGCCGGCTCCGCGTCGCCTGGTGACTCCCGAACTTCAGGATGCCCCGGGCGTGAGCAGAATCTGCCGACATCTATTCTGCCACGCTCCCACACTTGGCATCAGATCGGCGTGCGCAGAAGCCAGCAGAACCTGTCTCGCTTCGACAACACGCCGTCCGGCGACCCAGACTTCGCTGACCTGTTCCCGTCCAGCCGAGTAGACGAGGTGGGAAATGACGTCGTAGAGGGGCCGGGTTTCGGGCGGATCCAGGTCAAAGGCCACCAGGTCTGCCTCCTTGCCGGGCTCGATCGACCCGATCCGGCGCTGCAGTCCCAAAGCCCGGGCTCCGCCAAGGGTTGCGGCATCGAGCGCATCGGGCGCCGGGAGCACGCTGGCGTCGCCGGCGGCGCCCTTGGCCAGCAAAGCCGCCAGGCGCAGTTCGGAAAGCATGTCGACCCGGTTGTTGCTGGCGGCGCCATCCGTGCCGAGGGCGAGGTTGACCCCGGCGGCCGCGGCGCGGGCGATGGGCGCGATGCCGCTGCCGAGCTTCAGGTTGGACGCGGGGCAGTGTGCGATCGAGGCGCCCCGGTCAGCCAGCAGTCCGATCTCGGAATCTTCCAGATGAACGGCGTGAACCGCGATCAGCCTCTCCGACACCAGTCCCAGCCGGTCGAGCCGGGCCAGCGGACGGCAGCCGTGCTGGGTGACCGATTGGCGAATCTCGTCGTCCGTCTCGTGCACGTGGGTGTGGACCGGCAGATCGAGCTCGTCGGCCAGCATCGCGATCCGCTGCAGCGTGTGATCGCTGACCGTGTACGGCGCATGGGGTGCCAGCGTGAAGCTCACGAGCGAGTCGTTGCGGAACTCGTCACGGGCCGCCAGCCCCTTGCGCAGGTAGTCCTCGGCGTCCGAGGCGTACGCGGTCGGAAACTCGATCGCGATGATGCCCGCCACGAAGCGCATTCCCAGCGCCCGGAAGGCGCGGACGCTGGCCTCCGGGTAGAAGTACATGTCCGACGCGCACGTCGTCCCGGATCGGAGCATCTCCAGCGCCGCCAGGCGGCCGCCGTCGTAGACGAACTCGGGTGACACCAGCGCCTTTTCGAGCGGCCAGATCCTCTGCGTGAGCCAGCGCATCAGGGGCAGGTCATCGCCGACTCCGCGCAGCAGCGTCATCGCGGCGTGCGTGTGGGTGTTGACGAAGCCGGGCGTGACGGCGTGGCGGGCGAGCTGGACCACCTCCCGCCCCCGGTAGCGCGCGGCCGCAACCTCGCCCGGCACGACCGCGACGATCTTTCCGTCGTCGATGGCGACCGTGTGGTTCTCGAGCACGAGGCCGCGCGGAACCACCGGAACGACCCAGCGGCAGTGCAGGAGGGTATCGACGTCGATCATCGGGCAGGACGCAGGGAGCGCGCGATTACATCACACCTCTTCCGGCGTTCCGCCGAGGGGTCCTGCAGCGGGGGAAACGAGGGGTGCGACTGATAAACTTTCACATTTGCCGCGCGCCCGATGCAGCGGCTTTCCGGACGGCCACTCGATGGATCAGTTTGCCAAGGAAACCCTGCCGATCTCGCTCGAAGAGGAGATGCGGCGGTCCTATCTCGACTACGCGATGAGCGTCATCGTGGGTCGCGCGCTGCCCGACGTGCGCGACGGCCTGAAGCCGGTGCACCGTCGCGTGCTGTTCGCGATGCACGAACTGTCGAATCACTGGAACCGGGCGTACAAGAAGTCGGCGCGCATCGTCGGCGACGTCATCGGCAAGTACCACCCTCACGGCGACCAGGCGGTCTACGACACCATCGTCCGGATGGCGCAGGACTTCTCGCTGCGATACATGCTGGTGGATGGGCAAGGCAACTTCGGCTCGGTCGACGGCGACAGTGCCGCGGCGATGCGATACACGGAGATCCGGCTCGCCAAGATCGCGCACGAGCTGCTCGCCGACATCGAGAAGGAAACGGTCGACTTCGGGCCGAACTACGACGGCTCGGAGAACGAGCCGCTGCTGCTGCCGGCGAAACTGCCGAACCTGCTGGTCAACGGCAGTTCCGGCATCGCCGTGGGAATGGCCACGAATATCCCTCCGCACAACCTGAACGAGGTCGTCGACGGCTGCCTCGCGCTGCTGCGCAACCCCGAAACCTCGATCGACGACCTGATCGAACTCATTCCGGCGCCCGACTTCCCGACCGCCGGGATCATCTACGGCCTCGACGGCGTGCGCGAGGGCTACCGCACCGGCCGTGGTCGCGTCCTGATGCGGGCGAAGACGCACTTCGAGGAAATCGACCGCGGCTTGCGCTCGGCGATCATCGTCGACGAACTCCCGTACCAGGTGAACAAGCGGGTGCTGCTCGAGCGCATCGCCGAGCTGGTCAACGAGAAGAAGCTCGAGGGCATCTCCGACATCCGTGACGAGTCCGACAAGTCGGGCATGCGCGTGGTGTTCGAGCTCAAGCGCAACGAAGTGCCCGAGGTGGTGCTGAACAACCTGTACAAGCAGTCGCAGCTGCAGGACACGTTCGGCATCAACATGGTGGCGCTGGTGGACGGCCAGCCGCGCCTGCTGAACCTGAAGCAGATGATCGAAGCCTTCCTGTCGCACCGGCGCGAAGTCGTCACGCGGCGCACCGTGTTCGAGCTGCGCGAGGCGCGCAGGCGCGGGCACGTGCTCGAAGGCCTCGCCGTGGCCCTGGCGAACATCGACGAGTTCATCGCCATCATCAAGGCGGCGCCGACGCCGCCGGTGGCGAAGGCCGGTCTGATGGCGCGCGCGTGGGACTCCTCGCTGGTGCGCGAGATGCTGACGCGGGCGGGCAGCGACATGGCGGCCTTCCGTCCCGACGGGCTGGACCTCCAGTACGGGCTGCAGGGCGATGGCCTGTACCGGTTGTCGGAAGAGCAGGCCGAGCAGATCCTGCAGATGCGCCTGCAGCGTCTGACCGGGCTGGAACAGGACAAGATCGTCAACGAGTACCGGGAGGTGATGGAGAAGATCGCCGACCTGCTCGACATCCTCGCCCGGCCGTCCCGCATCACCGACATCATCGGCGACGAACTGCTGGCGCTGAAGAGCGAGTTCGGCGACGCGCGCCGCTCGGAGATCGTGCGCAGCGCCCAGGACCTGATGACTGAGGACCTGATCGCGCCCGAGGACATGGTCGTCACGCTGTCGCACACTGGCTACATCAAGAGCCAGCCGCTGGCCGACTATCGTGCGCAGAAGCGTGGCGGGCGAGGCAAGCAGGCGGCCGCGATGCGCGAGGACGACTGGATCGACCAGCTGTTCATCGCCAACACCCACGACACGATCCTGTGCTTCTCCAATCGCGGCCGGCTGTACTGGCTGAAGGTCTGGGAAGTGCCGCAGGGCACGCGCGCCTCGCGCGGCAAGCCGATCGTCAACATGTTCCCGCTCACCGAGAACGAAAAGATCACCGTCGTGCTGCCGATCACGCAATACGACGAGGAGCACTTCGTCTTCATGGCCACCGCGATGGGCACCGTCAAGAAGACCGCGCTCACGGAGTTCTCGAATCCGCGCAAGGCCGGGATCATCGCCGTGGACCTCGACCCGGGCGACTACCTGATCGGAGCGGCGATCACCGATGGGCAGCACGACGTGATGCTGTTCTCCGACGCCGGCAAGGCCGTGCGCTTCGACGAAAACGACGTGCGGCCGATGGGACGGCAGGCGCGTGGCGTCCGCGGCATGCAGCTCGACGACCGGCAGCAGGTGATTGCGCTGCTCGTCGCCGAGGACGAGCAGCAGAGCGTGCTGACGGCGACCGAGAACGGCTTCGGCAAGCGCACGCCGATCGTCGAGTACACGCGTCATGGGCGCGGCACGAAGGGCATGATCGCCATCTCGACCAGCGAGCGCAACGGCAAGGTCGTCGCGGCCACGCTGGTGCGCGGTGACGACGAGGTGATGCTGATCACGACCGGCGGCGTGCTGATCCGCACCCGCGTCTCGGAGATCCGCGAGATGGGGCGCGCCACGCAGGGCGTGACGCTGATTGCGCTCGACGACGGCACGACGCTGTCCGGACTGCAGCGCGTTGTCGAGCGCGACACCGAGGGCGGCGGCGACAACGGAGGCGGCGAGCCGGGCGAGGAGGGTTCCTCCGAGGCGCCGGCCGCACCTGCCGGGGACTGACATGCGCGTCTACAACTTCTCGTCGGGTCCGGCCAAGCTGCCCGAGGAGGTGTTGCAGCAGGCCAGCGAGGAGATGCTCTCGTGGCACGGGAAGGGCTACTCCATCATGGAGACCAGCCACCGCAGCCCGGAGTTCACGTCGATCATCGAGGAGACCGAGCAACTGCTGAGGCTGCTGCTCGGAATCCCGGACGACTACAGCGTGCTGCTGCTGCAGGGCGGGGCGCACCTGCAGTTCGCCATGGTGCCCCTGAACCTGCTCGGTCCGAAGACCAATGCCGATTACCTGCTGAGCGGCATCTGGTCCGAGAAGGCCGCCGAGGAAGCGCGCCGCTTCTGCAGCGTCAGCGTGATCGCCGACAACGCCGCCAGTGGCCGAACGGTCGTGCCGGGCCAGTCCGAGCTGAAGCTCGATCCCGCCGCCGCGTTCGTTCACTACTGCTCCAACGAGACCATCAACGGGCTGGAGTTCCCGTACATCCCGGACACGGGCGACGTCCCGCTGGTCGCCGACATGTCGTCGCACTTCCTGTCGCGTCCGCTCGACGTGACCAGGTTCGGCGTGATCTACGCCGGCGCGCAGAAGAACTTCGGGCCTGCCGGCCTGACGCTGGTGATCGTGCGCAACGACCTCGTTGGCCGCTGCTCGCCGCGCTGGCCGACGATGCTCGACTACCGGACGTACGCCGAGGCGCACTCGATGTACAACACGCCGCCGACGTATTCCGTGTACATCGCGCACCTGGTCCTGAAGTGGCTGCAGGCGCAGGGGGGAGTCACTGGCATCGAGCGCCGCAACATCGAGAAGGCGACGCTGCTGTACGACACGATCGATCGCTCCGGCTTCTACTCGAACGGCATCGACAAGCGTGATCGCTCGCGCATGAACGTGCCGTTCTCGCTCGCCGACTCGAAACTGGATGGCACCTTCCTGGACGAGGCCGGGCAGCACGGACTGGTCCAGTTGAAGGGCCACCGGCTGGTCGGCGGCATGCGCGCGTCGATCTACAACGCCATGCCCATCGACGGCGTGCGCGCGCTGGTCGACTTCATGCATGACTTCGAGCGCCGCCATGGCTGACTCCCTCGACGATCGCCTCAAGCCGCTGCGCGACGCCATCGACGCCGTCGACGGCAGGCTGGTCGAGCTGCTGAACGAGCGAGCCCGCGTGGCCAGCGAGGTGGGGCGCATCAAGCACGAGGTCGGCGCGCCGGTGTTCCGCCCCGAGCGCGAGGCCGAGGTGCTGCGCAAGGTGGCGGCCAGGAGCGCGGGTCCGCTTGGCGAGGCCGCGCTGTCGAACATCTTCCGCGAGGTGATGTCCGCCTGCCGCGCGCTCGAACGCGAGCTGAAGGTGGCCTTCCTTGGTCCCTCGGGCACCTTCTCCGAAACCGCGATGCAGAAGCAGTTCGGCATGAGCGTGAACGGATTGCCGTGCACGACGATCGACGAGGTGTTCCGCGCGACGGAAGCCGGAGGCGCCGACTTCGGCATCGTCCCGGTGGAGAACTCGTCCGAAGGCGCGGTCAGCCGGACGCTCGACCTGCTGCTCGCCACGCCGCTGCACGTGCTGGGCGAGGTGTCGGTGCCGGTGCACCACAACCTGCTGACGCGGTCCGGGTCCATGGAGCACGTCACGCGGATCTGCGCGCACTCCCAGGCGCTCGCGCAGTGCACCGGCTGGCTCAATCAGCACTGGCCGTCGATCGAACGACAGGCGGTGGCGAGCAATGGCGAGGCAGCGCGCATGGCCTCGGAGGACGCGACGGTGGCCGCGATCGCCGGCGAGCGCGCGGCGCAGCGCTTCGGTCTGCATGCGGTTGCGGCGCACATCCAGGACGATCCGAACAACCGGACCCGGTTTGTCGTGCTCGGCGCGCAGACGACGCAGCCATCCGCGCCGCCGGCGCGTGACAAGACGTCGCTGATCCTGTCGGTGCCGAACCGCGCCGGCGCGGTGTTTCACATGCTCAAGCCGCTGGCGGCGCACCACGTGTCGATGACGCGCCTGGAGTCGCGGCCGGCACGCGTCGGCACCTGGGAGTACTACTTCTACGTCGACGTCGAAGGCCATGCCGACGACCCGAAGGTCGCGGCCGCGCTCGGCGAACTGCAGAAGGAGTGCGCCTTCTACAAGTGCCTGGGCTCGTATCCGGCCGAGCAATGACGGAGTGACGATGGCGACGAATGCCGTGAACGAACTTCCCGCGCCCGAGCACGTCCGGGCGATCGCGCCTTACCAGGCGGGCAAGCCGATCGAGGAACTGGCGCGCGAGTTCGGGCTCGATCCGACCGCGATCGTGAAGCTCGCGTCGAACGAGAACCCGCTTGGCATGCCGGACACGGCCCGCAAGGCGATGGTCGCGGCCATGGAGGACCTCGGTCGCTACCCGGATTCCAACGGCTTCGCGCTGAAGGCCGCCCTGGCGGCGAAGTTCGGCGTGCCGCTCGACTGGATCACGCTCGGCAATGGCAGCAACGACATCCTCGAACTCGCCGCCGCGGCGGTGTTGGCGCCGGGCCGCAGCTGCGTCTACGCCCAGCACTCGTTCGCGGTCTATGCCCTCGCCACCCAGGCGCGCGGCGCGCGGGCGATCGTGGTTCCGGCGCGCGCGCTCGGCCACGACCTCGAAGCGATGGCGGCGGCCGTGGCCGAGGACACGGCGCTGATCTACGTCGCCAACCCCAACAACCCGACCGGAACGTACCTGCCAGCGGCGGCAATCGAATCGTTCGTGCAGCGCGTGCCGTCCCGTGTGGTCATCGTGCTCGACGAGGCCTACAACGAATACCTGCGCCCGGAACTGCGCACCGATTCCGTGGCCTGGGTCCGGCGCCACCCCAATCTGCTGGTGTCGCGCACGTTCTCGAAGGCGTTCGGCCTCGCGGGCCTGCGCGTCGGCTACGGCATCGCGCAGCCGGCGCTGACCGACCTGCTGAACCGCGTTCGACAGCCGTTCAATGTGAACTCGGCCGCGCAGGCGGCCGCGGTCGCGGCGCTCGCCGACGAGGACTTCCTCGCCCGCAGCTATGCGCTGAACCTGAGCGGCCTGCAGCAGCTGACGCAGGCGTTCGAGGCTTTGAACCTCGAGTACGTGCCGAGCTACGGCAACTTCGTGCTGGTGAAGGTCGGCCCGGCCGCGCGTGTCTACCAGGAGCTCCTGAAGCGCGGGGTGATCGTGCGTCCCGTGGCGAACTATCAGCTGCCGGAGTGGCTGCGCGTGTCGATTGGCCTGCCCGGGGAGAACCGGCGCTTCCTCGACGCGTTGCCCGACGCGCTGGCTGCGGCGCGCTCGTGAAGCTCGCGCTGATCGGCGTCGGCCTGATCGGCGGCTCGTTTGCGCGCGCGGCGCTGTCTGCCGGCGCAGTGACGAGCGTCGCCGGATTCGATGCAGATCCGGGGGCGCTGTCCGCGGCGCTCCGCCTCGGCGCCATCACCGCGGTCGCCGATTCCGCGGCGGCGGCGGTCAGGCAGGCCGACCTCGTGATGCTGGCAGTTCCGGTCGGTGCGATGGCTGGCGTGATGAAGACGATCGCGCCGCACTTGGGCGCCGACGCGATCGTGACGGATGTCGGCAGCACGAAGGTGAGCGTCGTCGCGGCAGCGCGCGCGGAACTCGGCGCGCACTTCGCGCGCTTCGTGCCGGGCCACCCGATCGCGGGGCGGGAACGCCCCGGGATCGAGTCGTCGGAACCGCGCCTGTTCGACGGCAAGCTCTTCGTCGCGACTCCCGTCGCCGAGACCGACCCCGCCGCGACGGAGCGCGTCGAGGGCCTGTGGCAGCGCCTCGGTGCGCGCGTCGAGCGCATGGACGCGCAGGAGCACGACCGGGTCTTCGCGGCAGTCAGCCACCTGCCGCACCTGCTTGCGTTCGCGCTCGTCGCGCAGATCGCGCGCGAGGATGATGCCGACCGCAAGCTCTCCAAGGCCGGCGCGGGATTCCGCGACTTCACCCGCATCGCGGCATCGAGCCCGCGCATGTGGCGCGACGTCTGCATCGCGAATCGCGAGGCGCTGGCCGTTGAACTGCGGGCTTACCGCGCGCTTCTCGACGAGCTGCAGGTCGCTCTCGACGCCGGCGACGGCGCTGCCATCGAAGCGGTCTTCCGTGCCGCGGCCGAGTGCCGCCGCACGCACGCGCCTCGGCTCGACGCCGAGTAACGCGCGCCTCGTTCCGCGGCCCCCGGCCAACCCGACACCTGTCGGGCTCGAACAATCGATCAGATCCCCGGACACTGGTGATCCGGACGGCGAGGCGCTTCCGCTGAAGCAAGGCGACCGGCACTCGCTGCGTGATGAATGGCGTTGGGGCCCCCAGGCGCCCGGACGGTTCATGGCGGAGGGAAGGATCGATGCGGTCGCGCGGCTTCACCCTGGTCGAACTGCTCGTCGTCCTGACGATCGCGGCGATCCTCGTCGCCGGCGCGGTGCCGTCGCTGTCCTGGTTCATCGCCTCTGCACGAACGGCCAATACCAGTGACAACATGGTCGCGGCGTTCGAGCGCGCGCGCTCCGAGGCGGTCCGGCGCAGTGCCGTGGTGTCGGTCTGCCGCTCGCTCGATCCCTATGCCGCCGAGCCGGCGATCAGGTGCAGCAACGCGGCGGGCCTCGGCTATGCGGCCGGTGACTGGGCGTCGGGCTGGGTCATGTTTGAAAAGCGCGGGTCAACTGCCGCCGGGACCTACCAGAACGGCGTCGACGCGGTCCTGCAGCGCCAGCCCGCGGCTGGAACGGGAAAGGTGCGCCTCGTCCTGGCCGGCAATCTCCCGGGCTCTGCCGTGGCGTACGACCGTCACGGCACGGCGGCGTCGAGCGCCGGCACGTTCAGCATCGACTACCGCGATCCCGCGAGCGCCGCGCTCACCGGCGCCGCCCGGTGCGTGGTCGTGGCGGTCGTCACCGGACGCATCACCGTCAAGCGCCCGGTCGCGGGGGCCTGCGGATGAGCGCGCACGGCAACTCCGAAGCGCTCGCTCCCCCTTGGGGGGCGGCGCGCAGCGCCTGGGGGGCACGATGAGCGAGCGTGGCCTCTCGATGATCGAGATCCTCGTGGCGCTCGCGATTGTCGCCTTCGGAATGCTTGGCCTGCTCGGGCTGCAGGCGCGGGCCTTGAGTGTCCAGACGGACGCCTTCCATCGCAGGCAGGCCGCCGAACTGGTCGCTCAACTCGCGGAGCGGATGCGCGCGAACCACCTGGCCTACCTGGCGGGGCGCTATGTGCTCAGCTTCGACGCGTCGACCGATGCGCCGTCGACGGTGCCGGCCTGCGCAGCGCCGTGCACGAGCGCGCAGGTCGCCGCGCGCGACCTGGCCGAGTGGCGGATCGAACTTCGGCGCCGCATTCCGGGCGCCGCGGCGTATCTCCAGTGGGATGCCGCGAATCGAAGCGGGATCGCCGTTGCGGTGGCCTGGCCCGAGCCGCACGCGGCGGCGAGCGACGCGGTGTGCGATGACTTGACGGTGGGCGGCGCCGTTGTTCCGGCCAGGTACCGCTGTTACCGGACCCGGGTGTTTCCATGAGCCGTGGTGCGGCTGGCACGAAGATGCGACAGCCGGGCCGGACCCTGGTCGAACTCGTCATCGCCATCGCGATCGGGCTCGTGCTGATGGCCGGCGTCGGCGCCCTGTATCTCTCGTCGCGGGGCGTGTCGCGCGTGGCGCAGCAGGCGGGCAGTGCGGAAGACACGGCCCGCGTGGTCATGGCGGCGATCGGGGACGCGATCAAGGTGGCCGGCTATGGCGAGATCGTCGGCTCCGATCACTCCGCGCAGGGACAGACGCTGTTCGATGGCCCGGCGGTGCGGGGATGCACAGGGAGCCGGTTCGCCGATGCCTTCAACGCGCTGGCGCCCGACTACACCTGCATCGGAGCCGCGCCCGGCGACCAGGTGCTGCTGCGCTTCCAGGGCCGCTATGCGCTCGTGCCGATGGACGTCGCGAACCTCACGAGCTCTGCGTTGCCCGATTGCCTGGGCGCCTCGAACGCTATGCAGGACACGCCGGAGCGGGCAGCGGTCGCGCGTGCTGGCGCCGGTATCGAGCGCCGCCTCGTACAGAGCGCGTTCTCGCTCGATCCGGCGGGCGCAGTACTGCGGTGCCACGGCAACGGCAATCCGGGCAGCCCGGCGCCCATCGCCAACGACGTGATCGAGTTTCGCGCCTTCTATCGCTTCGACGACGCGGGCTTCGCGCTGGCCATCGGCAACCAGATGAACTACGCACCGCTGGGAGGAACCGTTCGCGATGCCGCCTGGATCAACGCCGCGGCCGCGGCTTCGCCCGCGGACCCGTGGAGGCACGTGGTGGCCGTGGTCCTCTGCATCACGGTGGCGACCCGGGAACGGGGGACCGCCGCTCGAAGCGCGGACGCCGCGGCAACACGTTGCCCGCGAACGACGGCCGAGGCGACGGCGGGCACGACGCAGACCGAGGCTGCCACCGACGGCCGGATGCGGCGCACCTTCATCGAGACCTTCACGGTTCGCTCGCAGGCGACGGGTGCGCCGTCGATCGCCCTGTGATTTCCGACGTACACATGAGCCCGTCGGTTGCACGCATCGTTCAGCGGTGGCCGCGACGGACGGGCGTCGTCCTGCCGGTCGTGCTTGTGGTGCTGACGGTCCTGACAGGCCTGGTGATCGCGCAGATGAAGCGCACGGCGACCGACGAGCGCCTCGCGGCCAACGTGCGCGAGACCGTCATGCTCGACAACGCGGTACAGACCACGCTGCGGTGGTGCGAGTGGCACGTGATCGAACGGCCGCAAGGCACCGTCAACGTCGCCGGGACGGCTGCGGCGCCCGCCTGGCGTGTCGCGGCGAACTGGAGCGACGCCACGTCACTGAACTTTCCGGGTGCGGCTCTGGTGCCAGGCATGCATGGTGACCCGGCCTGCGTGATCGAAGACGCCACGTGCGAACTCCAGCCGCCGCTCTCTCCGACGGGCATGGATACCACCGGATGCAATGGCATCGACCGCCGCTGGCGCAAGTTCCGGATCACGGCGCGCGTTCGGGTCACGGCGCCGGACCTGCCCGGTGGCGTCCGGGAAGCGATGGCGCAGAGCGAACTGCGCCTGTTTGTCGACTAGAAATACACGAGGGAGACTCAGTGGAAATCGCGCGGCGGAGCACTCGGACCGGGGGAGCGCGGCAGGCCGTCGACGCACTGCTTGTGCTCTGGGTCTGCGCCTTGATTTCGCTCCGTCCCGGCGTCGTCGCGGGCCAGGTGGCGCAGTCTCCGTTGTTCGCGCCGACTCTCGCCTGCAGCGCGACTTGCGGCGAGCGCTGCGGCCGGGGATCCGGCGCCCTGCCTTCACTCTCGGCCTCGGTGCTGGCGGACGACTCGCTGTTCGTGCTGAGCGGATTCGTTCCGGCGACCTGGGAAGGCTACGTCACGGCCTACGACGCAAAGGCCTATCTCGGATTCCTCGCCGGCCGCAGCAGCGAGCCGGCGCCCACCTGGACGGCGAACTTTCCGGCGCCTGCCGAGCGGAACATCGTTACGTCGTCCGCGCCGTCGGCGCCCGTCGCATTCGAATGGTGCAACCTGGGTGCGGACCAGCGTGCGCTGCTCGATCCGAGCTACGCGAGTGCGCACGCGTGTCCCGTTGCGTCGCCGCCGATCGTCGCCTGGCTGCGTGGCGATGCCGCGCATGAACAGCGCAACGGCGGCGCCTACCGCGACCGCCCCGGCACGGTCCTCGGAGATGTCGTCAACTCGACCCCGCTCGTCTCCCGGTCGAACGACGAGGCTTACCAACTGGCGCCCGCGGCTGCGTACTCCCTGGGCGGGGTCCATGGCCATCAGCAATATCGCAGTTATGCAAGGTCGAAGGCATCGAGTCGCGCGCCCATCGTCATGTTTGGCGCCAACGACGGCATGTTCCACATCCTGGATGCGCGAGCCGGGCTCGCGTCGAGTGGCCGCGAGATCTTCGCCTATGTGCCGCGCGCCGCGTACGCCGCGCTGGGTCAGTTGCCTGATCCGGCCTACATCCATCGCTACTCGGTCGACGGACCGGTCATCGAGGGCGACGTCTGGAACGGCACGCGCTGGATGACGATCGCCATCGCGACAACCGGTGCCGGAGCCTCAGGCATCTTCGCGATCGACGTCACGGCACCGGGCCCGTCGATGGGTGCGAGCAGCGTGCTGTGGGACAGCACGGCGGCCGACCTTCCGAGCGCGGTGGGGCGGAACGCCCTTGGCCGGACCATCGGGGCGGGCGTGATCGGCAGCGTGCGCTTCGACGTCGATGGCACGAGCGCGACGGAGCCCAACGGCGCCTGGGCGTACATCGTCGGCAACGGCTACGAGAGCCGCAACGACACTGCGGCGTTGCTGGTGTTCAACGCGCTGGACGGTTCACTGATCCGCGCCATCGAAACGGCGGTCGGCAGCGCAGCCAATCGGAACGGGCTCGGCGCGGTGACACCGGTGTACGACGGCAATCGCAACATCGTCGCCGTCTATGCGGGCGACAAGCTCGGCAATCTCTGGAAGTTCGACCTGAGCTCGGCCGATCCGTCGAACTGGAGGATCTTCAACGAACAGCCGCCCGGCATGCCGAGCCCGCTGTTTACGGCGACAAAGGACGGAACGACCCGGCCGATCCACCAGGCGCCGCGTGTCGCGCCGCATCCGCTCGGCGGTTTCTATGTCGCCTTCGGCACCGGCAAGTACTTCGAGGTTGACGATGCGGCAAACAGCGATGACCAGGGCATCTTCGTGCTCCGGGACCAGGGCCAAGCGTCGTCCATCCCGTTCGGCGACGTGGCACTCGTGCGCACCGAGGACTACTCGGACGGAACCGATCACTATCGCCGCCTCCATCGTCCCGACCTGGCGACCCTCGACTGGAACGAACAGGGCTTCTGGGTGCGACTCCGGCCGCTGTCCGCCTCGTCCAGCCGGGAGCGGGTGATCGGGCCGTTGTTCCTGGACGGCGGGATGCTCGTCGTTTCGACCTTCTCGCCGGCTCCCGCGGCGGAGCCCTGCGCGCCGGCCGGCCACTCGTACCTGTACCGCATCGACCTCGCCGGTGGCTTCACGCGTGGCGCGTTCGGAACCGAAGCCGGCGTCACGATCGGTCGCCGCTTCGAACCGGGCACGACGGGCGGCTTCGCGCCGCTGCACCAGCCGGCGGACACCGGATCGACACTGGTCCACAGCCTCTCCGTCTCGGACCTCGAGACGATGCTTGCGAACCCGCGGTACCGGATCCCGGGCGACGGCGGGCCGGCGCAGCAGGCAGCACGGGGAACCTGCATGCATGCCGGGTTGCGCGTCGACGGCTCGGTGGCGCGGGTCGAGACGAACTGCGCGGGCCTGATGCCGTTGCGCTCCTGGCGGCCGATGAAGTGAACGGGACGGCGCCCGGAGTCCGCGGGTTCTCGCTGCTGGAACTGCTGGCGGCGATGGCCATCCTTGCGGTGCTGGCGTCGATCGCTCTGCCCACCTACGCCGAGTACCTCGCGCGTAGCCGACGGCTGGAGGCAAGGGCGGGATTGCTCGAGGCGGCGCACTGGATGGAGCGCTGGAGAACCGAACGCGGACGCTACGACGATCCGGCGAGCGCCGGCCAGCCGCCGGCCGCGTTCCCATGGCGCCAGATTCCGCGCGCCGGTGACGCGTACTACACCGTTTCGGTGGTCGCCACGGCCGTCACCTACAGGATCACGGCGACGGCCGCCCGGACGATGGCGAGCGATGTCTGCACGAGCCTGTCGATCGACGAGACTGGCGTGCGCCGCTTCACGGGGTCCGGGAGCACTGAAGAGGTCTGCTGGAACCGGTGACCGGAAGGCCGGTGCCATCGTGGCATCATCGCCGCGTGACTTCCTGGCCCGCAGTCCTGACCGTCGATTCCATCCGCCATGCCTCGGGCACGGTGCGCATGCCGGGGTCGAAGAGCATCTCGAACCGGGCGCTGCTGCTGTCCGCGCTCGCGGAAGGTTCAACGCTCCTGATCGACCTGCTCGACGCCGACGACACGCGCGTGATGCGCGAAGCGATGACGGCGCTCGGCGTGACGCTGGTGGCCGCCGCCGACGGGCTGCGCGTCGACGGGTGTGCGGGGCGCTTTCCTGCTCGTGAGGCGCGCTTGTTCCTCGGCAACGCAGGAACCGCCTTCCGGTCGCTGACGGCCGCGCTGGCGTTCGCGGACGGCCGCTACGAGCTGGACGGCGTTGCCCGCATGCGCGAGCGGCCGATCGGCGACCTCGTCGATGCGCTGAACGATCTCGGGGCGCTGATCCGCTACGAGGAGCGCGCCGGTTTCCCGCCGTTGCGGATCGAGCCCGCCCGCGCGATCAGCGCCGACCGGGTCGCGGTCCGCAGCGACGTGTCGAGCCAGTTCCTCAGCGGCTTGCTGATGGCCGCGCCGATGGTGGCTCCCCGGGGAGGCCTGCGGATCGCCGTGCAGGGAACGCTGATATCCCAGCCGTACGTGAAGATGACGGTCGCGCTGATGCAGCGGTTCGGCATCGTGGTGCGCGAGGAGGGCGGCGAGTTTGTCGTGCCCGCCGGCGTCTATCGGTCACCCGGTCGCTTCGTGGTCGAGGGCGACGCGAGCGGCGCTTCGTACTTCCTCGCGCTTGGCGCCATCGCCGGGGGGCCGGTGCGCGTCGAAGGCGTCGGGCGCGACAGCGTGCAGGGTGACGTGCGCTTCGCCGATGCGCTCGCTGCGATGGGCGCGACGATCGAGGTCGGGGAGGGCCACATCTCGGCCGCGGCGCCCGCCGCCGGACGGCTGCGGGGCATCGACGCCGACTTCAATCACATTCCTGATGCCGCGATGACGATCGCGATCGCGGCGCTCTTCGCCGACGGCCCCAGCACGCTGCGCAACATCGGTTCCTGGCGCGTCAAGGAGACGGACCGGATCGCCGCGATGACCACCGAACTCCGCAAGCTCGGCGCCGCTGTGGAAGAGGGCGCCGACTGGCTGCGCGTGACGCCGCCCCGCACGTGGCGCGAGGCCACCATCGACACCTATGACGACCACCGCATGGCGATGTGCTTCGCGCTGGCGGCCGTCGCCGGGCTCCCGGTGCACATCCGCGACCCGAAGTGCGTGGCGAAGACGTTCCCCGATTACTTCGACCGGCTGGCCGCGCTCACGGCCGGTGCGCCCCAGCCGACCCGAGACCAGGCGCGCTCATGAAAGAAGTACGCGACCGTGTTGGCGATCGGTTCGATCGCCGCGATGGCGCTCGCAATGCCGATGCTGCCGGTCAGCATGTAGGCAATGCCGAACGCCACGCTGAAGTGGACGACCGCGAACGTGGCGGTCTTCGTGAGGCTCATGGACAGCGGAACGCGCATGGTCGACTCCGTGGACGCATGGCCGCTACGCTAGTGGCGCCCTTCGCGCGGGTCCATTTGATTGTCGCCATCGCTGCGATAGCCCGGCCATGAGCGCCCCGGTTCCGGTCCCGGTGATCGCCATCGACGGGCCGACGGCATCCGGCAAGGGGACCATTGCCGAGCGCGTCGCGCGGGCTCTCGGTTTCAGCTACCTGGACAGCGGCGCGCTCTACCGGCTTGTCGCGTGGCGCGCGCTGCAACGTCACGTGGACACCGCCGACGAGGACGGGCTGGCCCGACTGGCCGCCTCGATGGAGCCCGGGTTCGCCGATGGCCGAATCGAACTGGATGGCGAGGACGTGACCGACGCCATCCGGCGGGAAGAGGTGAGCCGGACCGCATCCCAGATCGCGGTACATCCCCGCGTCCGGCAGGCCCTGCTGGACCTGCAGCGCTCCCGGCGGCAGTCGCCCGGGCTCGTGGCCGATGGACGCGACATGGGCACGGTCGTCTTTCCGGACGCGACGCTCAAGGTCTACCTGACGGCCACCGTCGAAGCGCGTGCGCAACGCCGCCATAAGCAGTTGATCGAAAAAGGATTTCCCGCTAATATCGCCACCCTTTCGCAGGAACTGCGGGCACGCGACGCGCGGGATGCCGGACGGACCGCCTCGCCGCTCAAACCTGCGGAGGATGCCTACCAGCTCGATTCATCCGGGCTCACGATCGAAGAGGTCGTGGCCCAGGTGCTCGACTGGTACGCAAAGCGTGACGAAGGCTGAGCAGACGGCCGTTGTCGCACACGGTGCAGCCGGGAAGTCTTCGTTCGGGTGACGCGCTGATCCAGCGCGAGCCTCTGCAATTGCCCCCGCCTGCTTTGATCAACTCCGCCCAGGCGCAATGCCGAAGCGAGCTCACTGGAAGTGCCTTTTTTCATGTCATCCGTCGCAACCCAAACCAGCAGCAGCAAGATCGAAAGCTTTGCCGCCCTCTTCGAAGAGAGCCTGACCCGTCAGGAGATGAAGCAGGGCGAAGTCATCACCGCCGAGGTGGTGCGCGTCGACTACAACTTCGTCGTCGTCAATGCCGGCCTCAAGTCCGAGGCCTACATCCCGCTCGAGGAATTCAAGAACGACGTCGGCGAACTGGACGTCAAGCCCGGCGACTTCGTCTCGGTCGCGATCGAGTCGCTCGAGAACGGCTACGGCGACACCATCCTGTCGCGCGACAAGGCCAAGCGCCTGGCGGCCTGGATGAACCTCGAGAAAGCGCTCGAGAGCGGCGAACTGGTGAGCGGCACCATCACGGGCAAGGTCAAGGGCGGCCTCACGGTCATGACCAACGGCATCCGCGCGTTCCTGCCCGGCTCGCTGGTCGACACGCGTCCGGTCAAGGACACCACGCCGTACGAAGGCAAGACACTCGAGTTCAAGGTCATCAAGCTGGATCGCAAGCGCAACAACGTGGTGGTCTCCCGCCGTGCGGTGGTCGAGGCCAACATGGGCGAGGAGCGCGCCAAGCTGCTGGAGAACCTGAAGGAAGGCGCGGTCGTCAAGGGCACGGTCAAGAACATCACCGACTACGGCGCGTTCGTCGACCTCGGTGGCATCGACGGCCTGCTGCACATCACCGACCTGGCGTGGCGCCGCGTGCGTCATCCGAGCGAGGTTGTCCAGGTCGGCCAGGAGATCACGGCCAAGGTCCTGAAGTTCGACCAGGAGAAGAACCGGGTGTCGCTGGGCGTCAAGCAGCTCGGCGAGGATCCGTGGGTGGGCCTCGGCCGTCGCTACCCGCAGGGCACGCGCCTGTTCGGCAAGGTCACCAACATCACCGACTACGGCGCCTTCGTCGAGATCGAGGCCGGCATCGAGGGCCTGGTGCACGTGTCCGAGATGGATTGGACCAACAAGAACGTCGACCCGAAGAAAGTCGTCAACCTGGGCGACGAGGTCGAAGTCATGGTGCTCGAGATCGACGAGGAGCGCCGCCGCATCTCCCTGGGCATGAAGCAGTGCAAGCCCAACCCCTGGGACGACTTCGCGCAGACGCACAAGAAGGGCGACAAGGTCGCGGGCGCCATCAAGTCCATCACGGACTTCGGCGTGTTCATCGGCCTGCCGGGCGGCATCGACGGGCTGGTCCACCTGTCCGACCTGTCGTGGTCCGAGCCGGGCGAGGAGGCCGTCCGCAAGTACAAGAAGGGCGACGAGATCGAGGCGATGGTGCTGGCGATCGACACCGAGCGCGAGCGCATCTCCCTCGGCGTCAAGCAGATGTCCGGCGATCCGTTCAACAACTACGCCGCCGGCCACGAGAAGGGCAGCATGATCACCGGCCAGGTGAAGACCGTGGACGCGAAGGGCGCGGTCGTCGACCTCGGCAACGACGTCGAGGGCTACCTCCGTGCGTCGGAAATCGCGGCTGACCGCGTCGAGGATGCGCGCAATCACCTGAAGGAAGGTGATACCGTCACCGCGATGATCATCAACGTCGATCGCAAGAACCGCAACATCAACCTGTCGATCAAGGCGAAGGACAGCGCCGAGACCGTGGCGACGATGGAGCGCATGCAGGCCGAAGCGCAGACCGGGACGACCAACCTCGGCGCGTTGCTGAAGGCCAAGCTCGACACGCAGAGCAAGTAAGACGGCGGGGCGGGGCGGAAACGGGGCGAAGTCGTGAAGACCATGACGAAGTCGGAACTGATCGCGCGGCTCGCGGAGCGCAACCCGCGCCTGGTCGCGCGCGACGCCGACGAGGCGGTCAACACGATGCTCGACGCCATGACCGATGCGCTGGCCGGCGGCCAGCGCATCGAGATCCGCGGCTTCGGCAGCTTCGCCCTCAACTACCGTCCGCCGCGCATCGGCCGCAACCCGAAGTCGGGCGACCGCGTGCAGGTGCCCGCGAAGCACGTGCCGCACTTCAAGGCCGGCAAGGAGTTGCGCGAGCGGGTGGACGGCAACGACACGCCGGGCGGCGCAGGCAACGGCGCCGACGAAGGCGACGAATAGGCGCGCCGCTGGCAGCTGGAAGGCCGCGAGGGATCGCGGCCTTTTTTTTGCCCGGATGCGCTCGTCGATCAGGGCGCCGCCGGCCCGGCATTCCCTACAATGCGGCCTTTCGTCCGGGAGAGCGACGATGAAGCTTCTCGCGTGGCTCGTGAAGCTCGGTTTCTTCCTGCTTGTGCTGTGGTTCGCGCTGAAGAACACGACGCCGGTGCCGGTTCGGTTCAGCGCCGACTTCGCGCTCGATCGGGTCCCCTTGATCGTCGTGATGCTGATCTGCGTGGCGGTGGGTGCGCTGCTTGGCGCCCTCGCGCTTGCGCTGCCGATCTACAGGATGCGCCGCGAGGTCATGCGGCTGCGCGCCACCACGCCGGTGGTCGCCGAGCCCGAGGTCATCGCCGAGCGGGGGCTCAGTGCGGCGCGGCAATCGGGCGCGGTCGCCGAACTGGGCGCCGGAGACCGCGCGTGATCGAGTTCGAGTTCTGGTATCTGCTTGCGCTGCCGTTGCTGTTCGGCGCCGGGTGGCTCGCGCGCGGCTTCGAGTCACGCGCGCAGGCGACCGACCAGGCGGGCCTGCCGCGCTCGTACTTCCGTGGCCTCAACCTGCTTCTGAACGACCAGCACGACAAGGCAATCGATGCCTTCATCGAGGTGGTCAGGCTCGATCCGGAGACGATCGAACTGCACCACGCGCTCGGCAACCTGTTTCGACGCCGCGGCGAGTTCGACCGCGCCGTGCGCATTCACACGCACCTGCTGAACCGCGCTGACCTTCCTGCGAGCGCGCGTTCCCGGGCGCTCGCTGAACTCGGGCAGGACTACCTGAAGGGCGGCCTGCTCGACCGGGCCGAGGATGCGTTCACGCGGCTTCTGGAGGACACGCACCACCGCTTCGATGCGCTGCGCGCCCTGCTGCGCATCTACCAGATGGAACGCGAGTGGCTGAAGGCGGTCGACTGCGCGCGCCTGCTCGAGCGCGAGGCAGGCGAGTCGCACGGCCAGGCGATCTCGCACTTCTTCTGCGAGGTGGCGGCGAGGGCGCTCGAGCAGGGAAGCTTCGACGAAACGCAGAAGGCGATCGACGAGGCGCTCGCGGCCAACCGCAAGTCGGTGCGCGCGCTCATCCTGGCGGGCGACCTCGAAATGAAGCGCGGGAGAGGTGGCGAAGCGCTGCGCCAGTGGCTGAGTGTCGAGGCGGCATCGCCGGAGCACGTTCCGCTGATTGCGGGCCGTGTCGCGGACGCCATGGACGCCGCGGGCGATCGCGCCGGCGCGCTGAACTGGCTCAAGCGCGCGCTGCTCGACATGCCGTCGATCGACCTGCTCGATGTGGCGCAGAAGCGCGTGAACGAGTGGGAAGGGCCCGCCGCCGCCGAGACGCTGGTCGGCGAGGAACTGCGCCGCCACCCATCGCTGCTCGGCTTCGAGCGCCTGCTGGAGTCGCGGCTCGCGATGAACAAGGACGACGGGGAAATGCAGCTTCTCGCGTCGCTGCTGCGCGGGCAGACGCGCAAGCTCGCTCGCTACCGCTGCACGCGCTGCGGCTTCCGCGCGCGTGAGTACCACTGGAACTGTCCCGGGTGCAGCGGATGGGACACCTATCCGCCACGGCGCATCGAGGAACTGGACATCGCATGACAGTGCCGGACTTCGCGTCGATCGACCGGACCATCGGCAACACTCCGCTGGTCCGCCTGCAGCGCATTCCGGGTGCGGACAACGAGCGGCGCGGCAACGTGATCCTCGGCAAGCTCGAGGGCAACAATCCGGGCGGATCGGTGAAGGACCGACCGGCGCTGTCGATGATCCGTCGTGCCGAGGAGCGGGGGGAGATCAGGCCCGGCGACCGCCTGATCGAAGCGACGAGCGGCAACACGGGCATCGCGCTGGCGATGATCGCCGCGATGAAGGGCTACCGGATGACGCTGATCATGCCGGACAACCTGTCGGCCGAACGCCGCGTGAGCATGACGGCCTACGGCGCGGAACTGATCCTGACGCCGGCATCGAAGGGCGGCATGGAGTTTGCGCGCGACCTCGCGATGGAAATGCAGGTGCGTGGCGAGGGCAGGGTGCTGGACCAGTTCGCCAACGGCGACAACCCGCGCGTGCACTACGAAACGACCGGCCCCGAGATCTGGCGCGACACGGCCGGCACCGTCACGCACTTCGTCAGCGCCATGGGCACGACCGGCACGATCATGGGCGTGTCGCGCTACCTGAAGGAACGGAACCCGAAGGTGGAGATCGTCGGCGCCCAGCCGGCCGAAGGTTCGCAGATTCCCGGAATCCGCAAGTGGCCCGAGGCGTACCTGCCGAAGATCTACGATGCGCAACGCGTCGACCGGACCGAGTACGTGACGCAGGCCGACGCCGAGGCGATGGCGCGCCGGATGGCGTGCGAGGAAGGCATCTTCTGCGGCATCTCCGCGGCGGGCGCGCTCTCGATCGCGCTGCGCGTGGCGGCCGGGTCCCGCAACGCCACGATCGTCTTCATCGTGTGCGATCGTGGCGACCGTTACCTGTCGACCGGCGTATTCAACCGCTGAGCGCGCCGTCGCTCGACGCCATCACTGCGGCTGGAAGCCGCTTGCCTTGATGATCCTCGCCCACGTCTGCGCGTAGGCGCGCTCCCGTGCCGCGAGCTGCTGCTGCGGCATGAAGCCGACCGTCAGGCCCCACGTCGTCAACTTGTCCCTGACCTCGGCAATGGCGATCACCTTCGCCAGCGCGGCCGAGAACCGGTCGATCTCCGCCTTCGGCGTGCCGGCCGGCGCGAAGAAGCCGTAGTACGGCGCATCTTCGAAGCCGGCCAGGCCGAGTTCCGCGAAGGTCGGCACGTCGGGCAGCACCGCCTGGCGGCGACCGCCCAGCACCGCCACCACGCGCAGCTTCCCGGCCTTGTGGTTCTCGACGAACTCCGGAACGGAAGCGACGCCGGCGGGGATCTGCGACGCCAGCATGTCGGCGATCATCGGCGCACTGCCGCGATAGGGCACGGAGACCAGGTCGAGCCCGTGCTTTTCGGCGATCACCTTGACTAGGAATTCCGGGACCGACGCAGGCGCGGGCACGCCGACGGCCGACTTGCCGCCCTGCGCGCGCACACCGCGCACGAAGTCGTCGAAGGTCCGCGCCGGCGACCCCGAGGACATCGCGAGCGCGTTGACGAACGTGGCGAAGCCCGCGACCGGCACGAAGTCGCTTGCCGGATCGAAGCCGGGGTTCTTCACCACCAGCGGCAGGATCGAGATCGTGTGATCGTGCGAGATGAAGTACGTGGTGCCGTCAGCCGGCGCGGTCTTCAGCGCCTGTGCGGCGATCTGTCCGCCGGCGCCGGCGCGGTTCTCGACGATGACGGGCACGCCGAGTTCGTCCTTCAGACGTTCCGCGAGCGTGCGCGCGATCCCGTCCGTGCCGCCGCCGGCGGGGAAGCCGACCAGGATCCGGATCGGCTTGGCCGACTGCGCCAGGGCGCCGACGCTGACTGCGCAAAGCAGCGCGGCCAGCGCCATGCGGAATGTGCGAACGAAGGTCGAACCGCGCATCGTGGACTCCAGGCTGGCAGTGGTGCGGACGATCAGGCGGCGGTGACCGGAATCTTTCCGATCCTCGCCTGCCACTCTTTCGGGCCGGTCTGGTGCACCGAGGTGCCGTCGGCACTGACGGCGACCGTCACCGGCATGTCGCGCACATCGAACTCGTAGATCGCTTCCATGCCGAGGTCGGCGAAGGCGACGGTGCGCGCGCCCTTGATCGCCTTCGCGACGAGGTAGGCGGCGCCGCCGACGGCCATCAGGTACGCGCTGCGGTGCTTCCTGATCGCCTCGATCGCCGCCGGCCCGCGTTCGGCCTTGCCGATCATCGCTATCAGCCCCGTCTGCGACAGCATCATCTCGGTGAACTTGTCCATCCGCGTGGAAGTGGTCGGACCGGCGGGGCCGACGACCTCATCGCGCACCGGGTCGACCGGGCCGACGTAGTAGATCACGCGGTTCTTGAAGTCGACCGGCAGCTTCTCGCCCTTGGCCAGCATGTCCTGGATGCGCTTGTGCGCGGCATCGCGGCCGGTGAGCATCTTTCCGTTCAGCAGCAGCGTCTGGCCCGGTTTCCACGAGGCGACCTCTTCCTTCGTCAGCGTGTCGAGGTTCACCCGCGTGCTCGCCTGTGCGTCCGGCTGCCAGTTGACGCTCGGCCACGAGTCGAGCGGCGGCGGATCGAGATAGGCCGGGCCGGAACCGTCGAGCACGAAGTGAGCATGGCGGGTCGCCGCGCAGTTCGGGATCATCGCCACGGGTTTGCTCGCGGCGTGGGTCGGATACATCCGGATCTTGATGTCGAGCACGGTCGTCAGGCCGCCCAGGCCCTGGGCGCCGATCCCGAGCGCGTTGACCTTCTCGTACAACTCGACGCGCAGCTTCTCCTCGTCGGTCTGCGGACCGCGCTGAAGCAGTTCGTACATGTCGATGTCGTCCATCAGCGACTCCTTGGCCATCAGCATCGCCTTCTCGGCCGTGCCGCCGATGCCGATGCCGAGGATGCCGGGCGGGCACCAGCCCGCGCCCATCGTCGGCACGGTCTTCATGACCCAGTCGACGATCGAGTCGCTCGGGTTCAGCATCACGAACTTGCTCTTGTTTTCGGAGCCGCCACCCTTCGCGGCCACCATGACCTCGACGGTGCCGCCCGGCACGATCTGGATGCTGATGACGGCCGGCGTGTTGTCCTTGGTGTTCCGGCGTCCGAACTCGGGCGGGCTGACGACCGACGCGCGCAGCACGTTGTCCGGGTTCAGGTACCCCTTGCGGACGCCTTCGTTGACGGCGTCGTCGAGCGAGCCGTCGAAGCCCTCCCAGCGGACGTCCATGCCGACCTTCAGGAACACGTTGACGATGCCCGTGTCCTGGCACAGCGGACGGTGCCCCTCGGCGCACATGCGCGAGTTGGTCAGGATCTGCGCGATCGCATCCTTCGCCGCGGGACTCTGTTCGGTCTCGTAGGCGCGCGCCAGGTGGCTGATGAAGTCGGCCGGGTGGTAGAAGCTGATGTACTGCAGTGCCCCGGCGATGCTGTCGACGAGGTCGTCCTTGCGGATCGCGGTCACGATGCCCTCAGTGTGAGTTCGCTTGGCTGTCCCTGTCCCTGTCCTTGTCCCGCCCGCGCGGCATCATCATCAACCGGTCGGTCGAGGCCACCGCCATCGCGGACAGCAGGAACGTGATGTGGATCGCCGTCTGGGCGATCAGCACCTTCTCGGAGTAGTTCTGGGCGTTGATGAAGGTCTTCAGGAGATGGATCGAACTAATGCCGATGATCGCCGTGGCGAGCTTGACCTTGAGCACGCTGGCGTTCACGTGGGACAGCCATTCCGGCTGGTCGGGATGGCCTTCCAGGTACATGCGCGACACGAAGGTTTCGTAGCCGCCGACGATCACCATGATCAGGAGGTTCGAGATCATCACGACGTCGATCAGCGCCAGCACCACCAGCATGATCACGGTCTCGTTGAAGGCCGGCGGTTCGTGCCCGATCAGTGCCCCCGTGGCGTCGCGGATCTCGGGCAACTGGTAGCCGATGCTCTTCACCAGCAGTGCAAGCGCCTCCTTGTTGCCGAAGGCGGCCTCGACCAGGTGCAGCAATTCGACCCAGAAGTGATACACGTAGACGCCCTGGGCCAGGATCAGGCCGAGGTACAACGGCAGCTGCAGCCACCGGGTGGCGAAGATCAGCCGCGGAACCGCGGGAATCGGGCGCGCGTTTGCGCGTTCGACGGGGGAGTTGGCCATGGGATCCGGAAATCGAACGAAGGCGAGAGTTTAGCGTTCGCGCTTCCCGTGTCAGGGTCTACCCTTGCTTCCGGCGCTGCCGCCTTGAGGCGGCCCGGCGCGACTCCATATCCGAACCTGTGCGCGAAAGGGCTGTCCAACGCCCCGATTCGCGCGGCAAGACACCTGGAGATCGGGCATGTAGCGTTGCGGACAAACATGAATGGCTGGACCGGCGCCGGTTTGGATAGACTAGCGCCGCTCGATTTCCCCTCACTTCCCCTGGAGACTCTATGAAACGCATCGCTCTGTTCGTCCTGACGAACCTTGCGATCATGGCAGTGCTGGTGGTGACGCTCACCGTGCTTTCCGCGGTGTTCGGCATCAACTTCAACCTGGGCGGCCGCACGCTGGACGTGGGCAGCCTCGCGATCTTCTCGCTCGTCGTCGGCTTCACAGGCGCGTTCATCTCGCTGCTGATGTCGAAGCCCATGGCCAAGTGGACGACCCGCGCGCAGGTCATCCGGCAGCCCTCGAACGCAATGGAGTCGTGGCTGGTCGAGACCGTGCGCCGTCACGCCGACAAGGCGGGCATCGGCATGCCGGAAGTCGCGGTCTTCGAAGGCGAGCCGAACGCCTTTGCCACCGGCGCCTTCAAGAACTCGGCGCTGGTGGCCGTGTCGACCGGCCTGTTGCAGTCGATGAGCAAGGACGAGGTCGAAGCGGTCCTCGGCCACGAGATCGCGCACGTGGCCAACGGCGACATGGTGACGATGACGCTGCTGCAGGGCGTGATGAACACCTTCGTCGTCTTCATTTCGCGCGTGATCGGCTACGTGGTCGACCGCATCGTGCTGCGCAACGAGAGCGATGCCCCGGGCATCGGCTACTTCGTGACGACGATCGTCCTAGACATCGCGCTGGGCTTCCTCGCCGCGATCGTCGTGGCCTGGTTCTCGCGTCGACGCGAGTTCCGTGCCGATGCCGGCGCCGTCGAACTGATGGGCAGCAACCGGCCGATGATCAACGCGCTGGCGCGCCTCGGCGGCATGGAGCCGGGCGAGTTGCCGCAGCAGGTGAAGTCGTTCGGCATCAACAGCAGGTCGGGCGGCATGATGGCCCTGTTCTCGAGCCACCCGCCGATCGAGCAGCGCATCGCGGCGCTGCAGGCGATGGGCCGCTGACCGCGGGCTGTCACCCAGACAAAAGGGCCGGGGCTTCCGGCCCTTTTTTCATGCCCGCGCCGCGTGTTTCCTCGAAACGGCCGCCGCAAGAAGGCACAGCAGGATCGCCGCGAGCGCCAGGGCGCCGGTGGCCGCTTCCCAGAAGCCGAGCGGTCCGCGCGGCGGGCCAAAAGGCGTTGCGTTGAGGCCGATCCAGTATCCGCCTCCCAGGCCGATGCCCCACAGCGCGACGCCGTAGATCACCATCGGCCAGAACGTGTTCTTGTAGCCGCGCAGCACGAACCCCGCGACGCCCTGGCTGGCGTCGAACAGGTGGAACACGGCGGCCAGGCCGAGCAGCGACAGCGCGACGGTCGCCACCGCCGGATCGTTCGTGTAGAGGCCGACGATCGGCTCGCGCAGCAGCCACAGCAGCGCCGCCGCGGTGACGGCGATGCCGAGGGCGACGCGGAAGCCGCGAAGCGCGGCGCGACGCGCCACCTTCGGCTCGTTCGCCCCGAGCGACTGCGCGACCAGCACGCTGGTCGCGATGCCGAGCGACAGCGGCACCATGAAGAGGATCGCAGCCAGGTTCGCCACGATCTGGTGACCGGCGACGGCGGCCGTGCCGAGCCGGGCGATCAGCACCGCCATGAACGTGAACGACGTCACTTCGAACAGCGTCGACAGCCCGATCGGCAGGCCGAGCTTCAGTTGCTCGCGCAGCGCGGCCCAGCGCGGTCCGTGGACCTCGCCGCTGCGGAAGCGCGCGTAGAAGGGATCGAAGCGCCACACGGCGAGGCTCATGGCCAGCATGAGCCAGGCGAGCAGTGCCGTCGCCACGCCGGCGCCCGCGCCGCCGAGGGCCGGGACCGGACCGGCGCCGTACATGAAGACGAGGTTGAGCGGCACCTTCAGCGTGAGAGCCGTCACGTTGACGACCATCGTCACCTTCGGCCGCGACACTGCGGCATTCAGCGCGACGAAGACTCGCGTGGCCAGCGCGGCGGGAAGGCCGAAGGCGATCGCCTGCAGGTACAGGGTCGCGACGCGACCCACCGCGTCGTCAGTGCGCGCGAAGTCGAGCCACAGGTCGGTCGCCAGGACGCACGGCAGTCCCGCCGCCGTCAGCAGGAGCGACAGCCACAGGCCCTGCTGCACGTCGTCGCCGATGGCGCGCCAGCGCTGTGCGCCGTAGTGATGGCCCGCGATCGGCGACAGCGCCTGCAGCACGCCCATGAAGCCGATGTAGACAGTGACGTAGATGCTCGATCCGACGGCCACCGCCGCGAGGTCGGTGGCGGAGAGCCGGCCCGCCATGATGGCGTCGATCGTCCCGTTGCCGACGACCGCGAGGTTCGCGATGAACAGCGGCCAGGCGAGCTTGATCAGTGCACGGGACGACGTGTCTGGCGCGCGCATGGCAGGGCTGTCAGGCATCGAACTCGCTTGGCAATCGCCGGCTCAGGGCCGGCGCACCCAGATGCGGAACACCTCGTCGTAACGAGCGCGGCGTGTCGCCTCGTACGCCAGTTGCCAGTCGCCGATCGGCGGCGCGTCGTCCAGCTGCGTTCGCTGGCTGTCGCGGTGGATGACGATCCGGCACGCGTCGCTGTCGTCCCCCGGGCCGCTGAAACGGATCGCGCCGTGATAGGCGAGCATCGCGCGCATGCCCACGGGCAACTGGTGCGCCTGCACGCATGCGTCCGGCCCGGCCAGTCGGCGGACCTGGTCGCCGAGCACGGTGGCGGTCGGCCGCATCCCGCGGTTGTATTCGATCGGGTGTGCGTAGAGGGTTGCGACCAGGACCCACATCGCGGTCAGGCCTGCCGCCGCGAGTGCCGGTCCGCGCCACAGCATCGGCGGGCGCACGCGTACGCGCCAGGCCGCGAGCGCCGTCCAGGCACTGGTGGCTGCAAGCGCGACGATCGCGGCGAGCAGGTCGACGTCCGGAGCGAGCCCCGGAACGATGCGCGCAACCGAAGCGGCCATCTTCGGCGGCGTCCCGATGTTCCAGGCGATGAAGTAGAGCCACGCTCCGAGCAGCGCGAGCGCGAACAGCACGATCGAGAACCAGTCGATGGCGTTGTCGGCGGCGCGCCTCAACGTCGACACGCCGAAGGCGGCCATGAGCACGAGGGCGGGAACGACGACGATCAGTTCGCGGTCGCTCGGGTTGCTGCTCAGCAGCACGTTCAGCAGCCCTGCCGAGGCGACCAGCAGGGGCAGCAGCACGTGAGGGCGGTGCAGGAAGCTGCGCCACGAGTACAGCGTCCACAACGCGAAGGGCCAGAGGGGCCACGTGTACCAGCCGGTGTTCCGGATGAGCCAGGCCAGGCTCTCGACGCTCGGCCCGCGGAGCTGCTCGACGTTCCACCTCGCTAGCGAGCTCATGTATTCGGCGGCCCCGGGCACGAACTGGTGCGCCGCCAACGGCCACAGGGCGAAGCCGCCGATGGCAAGGGCCAGCATCGCCGCAATGCGCGGCGCACGATGCGATCCCTGTCCGGCCAGGAATGCGGTGGCAGCGATCGCCAGCAGGCCCGCAGGGAGCCAACCGCGCGTCAACGCAGCGGCCGCCAGCACGAGGCCGGCAGCGAGGCTGCCCTTCCACTCCTCTTCGAGCGCGACCACGAGCGCAAGAAGCAGCACGCCGACCAGCGCGAACAACGCGGTCTCGGCCACGGTCTCGTGCAGGCGCACGACGATGCCGAACGTGGCGAGCATCAATAGGACGGCGATATCCGCGAGCATCCGGCCGTAGTCGCGCGGGCTCGCCTCGCCGCCGAACGCCAGCGCGACGGGCTGCGCTTCGGCGCGTCGCGCGAGCCGATAGGTCGCGTACCAGACGCTCCACGTGGCAAGCGCGAACCACAGTACCGAAGTCAGCCGCGCGGCATCCACCGCGCCGAGCAGACCGCCGAAGAGCCGGATCAGCAGCGCGCCGGCCCAGAACGGCAGCGGTCCTTCCTCGGGCAACGGCTGGCCAACGACGCCGGGCAGGAGCCACTCGGCCATCCCCCCCTGCGCCATCGTCCACATCACCCCGAAGGCCGCGGCATCCTCGAGGCTCCAGGGATCGCGACCAAGAAGCCCGGGCACAACGTAGGCCACCAGCAGCCCGAGCAGCATCCAGCGCGGCAGCTTGGCCGCGGCAGCCTCCGTCACACGGGCGGGTGAAGGTCGGTGTTCGAAACTCACGAATGCCTTTGCTGGTGCCTCTGACGGTGCCGCTGCGGGTGCCTCTGCGGGTGGCTTATAGACCCACTGACGGGCGCGTCAAACGGGCGCGTCAACAAAAAAGGCAGCCGAAGCTGCCTTTGTCGTGGCGGAGGGCCGGTCCACGCCTACTTGCGGCGGGCCTTCGCGGCGTTCGCCTCGGCGGCCGCGGCGGCCGCGGCGTTGACGGCCTCGGTCTTCGCGGCGAACTTCTGGCGGAACTTCTCCACGCGGCCGGTCTCGACGATCCGCGTCTGGGCGCCCGTGTAGAACGGATGCGACTCGGACGACGTGTCGAGCTTGAACAGCGGGTAGGTCTTGCCGTCCATCTCGATCGTCTCCTTCGTCTGCAACGTGGAGCGCGTGATGAATTTGAAGTCGTTCTGCATGTCCTGGAAGACGACTTCGCGGTACTCGGGGTGGATGCCTTGTTTCATTGTCTTCTCTCGCTGCCTGGAGGGGCCGCCCGATCGAGGGGTGACGCACGCTTGGTCGCACTCGCGTTGACCCGTCTGCCTCGACCACGGACCCGTTTTTCGGGAACCGCGCATTATCCGGGAAATTGGAGGCCTGGGCAACCCGGCCGCAGGGCGCAAGCCCTTGAAACTGCAAAGGGCCGGTCAGGCTTGCCAGCGGCCCTTCCCTGGTCAGGCAGGGCCCAGGCCGGACTCCGCTCGCGCCGTCCGGATCAGCCTCCCCGCCGCATCATGTCGAAGAATTCGGCGTTGTTCTTCGTCGCCTTCATCTTGTCGAGGAGGAACTCCATCGCCTCGATTTCGTCCATGCCGTACAGGAGCTTCCGCAGGATCCAGACCTTCTGCAGGATCTCGGGCTTCAGCAGTTGCTCTTCCTTGCGCGTGCCGGACCGGTTGACGTTGAGCGCCGGGTAGACGCGCTTCTCGGCGAGCCGGCGCTCCATGTGGATTTCCATGTTGCCGGTGCCCTTGAACTCCTCGTAGATCACGTCATCCATCCGCGAGCCGGTGTCGATCAGGGCGGTGGCGATGATGGTCAGCGAGCCGCCTTCCTCGATGTTGCGGGCCGCGCCGAAGAACCGCTTGGGGCGCTGCAGCGCGTTGGCGTCGACGCCGCCCGTCAGCACCTTGCCCGACGCCGGCACGACGGTGTTGTAGGCGCGCGCGAGGCGCGTGATCGAGTCGAGCAGGATCACCACGTCCTTCTTGCTCTCCGCGAGTCGCTTCGCCTTCTCGATCACCATCTCGGCGACCTGGACGTGACGCGTGGCCGGTTCGTCGAAGGTCGATGCGACGACTTCCCCCCGCACCGAACGCTGCATCTCGGTGACCTCCTCCGGGCGCTCGTCGATCAGCAGCACGATCAGCACGATGTCCGGGTGGTTGGCGGCGATGGCGTGCGCGATGTGCTGCATCAGCACCGTCTTGCCCGATTTCGGGCTCGCCACGAGCAGGCCGCGCTGGCCCTTGCCGATCGGGGCGATGATGTCGATCAGGCGTCCCGTGAGGTTCTCGTCGCCGCGCATCTCGCGCTCGAGGATCAGCGGCTCGTCGGGGAACAGCGGAGTCAGGTTCTCGAACAGGATCCGGTGCTTGGTCGATTCCGGAAGCTGGCCGTTCACCTTGTCGACCTTGACCAGCGCGAAGTAGCGCTCGCCGTCCTTCGGCGTGCGGACTTCGCCTTCGATCGAGTCGCCGGTGTGCAGGTTGAAACGCCGGATCTGGGACGGCGAGATGTAGATGTCGTCCGTGCTCGCCAGGTAGGACGTCTCGGGCGAACGCAGGAAGCCGAACCCGTCCGGCAGGACCTCCAGCGTGCCGTCGCCGAAGATCTGCTCGCCGCTCTTCGCGCGCTTCTTCAGGATGGCGAACATCAGTTCCTGCTTGCGCATCCGGTTCGCGTTGTCGATCTCGAGGCCGATTGCCATCTCCAGCAGTTGGGAGACGTGCAGCGCTTTCAGTTCGGAGAGGTGCATAGGGTTTTTAGCGGGTCTGCCGGAAGAAGGTGGGGCGCGCTGTGCGGGGTCCGACGAGCCGGGCGCGCGCCCGCGGGGCATGGTGCCGGGGCCGGTGCGGCCCGGCGCCTCAATTACAGGTTGCTGTCGATGAATGCGGTGAGTTGCGACTTGGAGAGCGCGCCGACCTTCGTGCCGACGACCGCGCCGTTCTTGAACAGCATCAGCGTGGGGATTCCGCGGATGCCGAACTTCGCCGGCGTCGACTGGTTCTCGTCCACGTTCATCTTGGCCACGGTGAGCTTGGCGCCGTACTCCCTGGAGACCTCGTCCAGGATCGGGGCGATCATCTTGCAGGGTCCGCACCATTCGGCCCAGTAGTCGACCAGCACGGGGCCATCGGATTTCAGGACGTCCTGCTCAAAGGAAGCGTCGCTGACGTACTTGATATCGCTCATTTTTGCGTCCTTCCGCACGCCCGCCGGCGCGCATTGGCATCAGGAAGAAACCGGGAACTTGTGTTGGGGAGGGCGGTGGCGCAGGCGGGGAGAGACCGTACGGTGCGCACCGTTTCGCGGATGGTAGCACTTCCAAAAGGGATGGGAAGGCTCGCTTCCCGAGCCTGTTGCGTCCCTACAATCCTTCGCAATCACCGAGCCTTCCGTGTCCCGCGCCATACTCTTCGAACGTCTTGCCCGGCCTGATTCCCGTGCCGTCGTCGTCACGCCGAACCGGCGACTCGCGCGCATGCTCGGCCGTGAGTTCGATGCCTGGCAACTGGCGCAAGGTCGCCGCGTGTGGGAGACGCCGCGCGTGCTGCCGTTCGGCGCCTTCGTCGCCAGCTTGCATGACGCGGCCCAGCACGATCCTTCGCTGACCGGCTTGCACGCGCCGCTCGCGCCCGCGCAGGTGCAGGCGCTGTGGGAGGCGGTGGTCGAGGCCAGCGACGTCGCCCTCGCATCGCCGGCCGGGGCTGCGCAACTGGCGGCCGAGGCATGGTCGCTTGCGCACCATTGGCAGATTGCCGATCGCCTTCGGCACTACGCGCTCACCGAGGACGCGCGCCTGTTCGCGGAGTGGATGGCCGGGTACCTGCGGCGCACGGAGCGCATCGGCGCAACGGATCAGGCGCGTCTGCCTGATGTCGTGCGCACGCTGGCCAGCGAAGGAAGCCTCGCAACGCCCGCCGAAGTGCTGCTGGCGGGCTTCGCCGAGCCGACCCCGCAGCAGGCGGCGCTGTTCCAGGCGCTCGCCAGCCGGGGCGCGCGGCTGGAGTTGCTCGCGAACGAGCGTCCTGCGGGCGACTGTCGCCGCCTCGAAGCCGGCGATGCCGGCGAGGAACTCGAGCGGATGGCGGACTGGGTCGCCGCCCGGCTCAGGGCGAACCCCGGTGCGCGGATCGGCATCGTGGTGCCGGACCTCGGGGTGCGCCGGCGCGCGGTCACGCGCTCGCTCGATGCGGCGCTGCTGCCGGGCGCGCTGCTTGCGGCACCTGACAGCCCGCGTCCGTACACGGTCTCGCTCGGCGCGTCGCTGGCCGACGCCCCGCTCGTCGCAACCGCGTTGCGCGCCTTGCGTCTCGTGGTCGGCGACGTCGACTTCGAGGAGGCCAGTGCGCTCCTGCGCTCACCTTACGTGGGCTTCGGGCCCGCACCGGCGCGCGCCCGCTTCGACATGGAGTGGCGCCGACGGTCGGGCCGCACGACGTCGCTCGATCGCGCACTCGCGGCCGCGCGCAGCGCGCGCGACATCGAAACGCCCGCTCTGCGGATTGCGCTCGAGGCGTTGCGCGCATGGCGGGAACGGGTCGGCTCGCGCCCGCGCCGACTCTCCGAGTGGGCGGCGCTGCTGGTGGAGGCGCTGCGCGCCATCGGCTTCCCCGGCGTCGAGACACCGGACACGGCCGAGTACCAGACGCTCGCACGCTGGCACGAACTGATGACGGAGTTCGCCGCGCTCGAGCGCGTGCAGGGCGCAGTGGACCTACGCGGCGCTGTGGGGCGGCTCGCACGCGTGGCCGCCTCGACCGTGTTTCAGCCGGAGGGGGGCGATCCACCAGTGCAGGTGCTCGGACTGCTCGAGGCCGAGGGACTGGAATTCGACCACCTGTGGGTGACGGGCATGACGTCGGAGGGCTGGCCGCTTCCGGCGCGCGCGCATCCGTTGCTGCCCCTCGAACTGCAACGAGCGAAGCGGATGCCCGGCGCCTTGGTCGAGGTGGAACTCCAGCGTGCGCGCGCAGCCCTCGACAGGCTCATGCGCGCGGCGCCGGAGGTCGTCGCGAGTCACGCCGTGCGCGACGGTGATCGCAACCTCGCGCCGAGCCCCATGATCGCGCTGTGGCCGGCAGCCCCGCCCGCGGCGCGGGCGCCGCGGGCGTTGACGGCCTGCGCGCCGGCCCTGCTGGAGCGGGTGACGGACGCCAGCGCTCCTGCGCTTCCCGACACCAGGGTCGTGGGTGGCGGCGCATCGACGCTGGCAGACCAGGCGGCGTGTCCTTTCCGCGCCTATGCGTCTCATCGGCTCGGGGCCGACGAACCGGAGCAGCCGCACGATGGCCTTGCCGCGTCGGAACGCGGCGAGCTGATACACCGTGTCCTGGCACGCTTCTGGGAGTCGGTGCCGCAGCGCACGCGTTCGTTCGTGGCTGCCCTTCCCGAACAGGAGCGGAGAGCGGTTCTCGAACGCGCCGCCGACGATGCGCTTGCGCGCTTGCGCGCGCGGCGCCTGGATGCCCTTGGGCAGGGGTTGCTCGCAATCGAGAAGCGGCGCCTCGTGGCCATGGCTTCGGACTGGCTGCAGTTCGAGATCGACCAGCGCGCGGAATTCGAGGTGAAGGCGATCGAGGATCGCCGTGCTCTGGCGATCGGCCCGCTATCGCTGAACGGTCGCCTCGATCGCGTCGATCGCCTCGCCGACGGGCGCACGATCGTCATCGACTACAAGACCGGGGCCAAGGCAGGAGTGCGTTCCTGGCTCGGAGAGCGGCCGGACGAACCACAGCTGCCCCTCTACCTGGTGGCCTCGGAGCCGGATGCGCGGGCGATCGCGTTCGCGCGCGTGCGGGCGGGCGACAAGGCATTCGTCGCGCTTGCCGAAGAAGAAGGCCTGCTGCCGAAGGCCAGCGTCGAATGGAGCCGGGAACACGCGAGCTGGTCGGCGCTGGTCGACGCGTGGCGCGCCGAGCTCACGCGACTGGCGAACGACTTTGCCGCCGGGGTGGCCGCGGTCGCACCCAAGCGCGCCGACACGTGCCGCTACTGCGGAGTCTCCATGTTGTGCCGCCTGAACGAGCGCGTCGGCGACGTGGCGATGGAGGCACGGTCCGCGGTGCCGGAAGGATACGAAGGTGAGTGACGCCGAACTTGTCGCCATCGACGCCGCGGCCCGCGAACGCGCGCTGGAGACCGGGCGAAGTTTCATCGTCCGCGCGCCCGCCGGCTCGGGCAAGACGGAGTTGCTGATCCAGCGCGTGCTCGCGCTGCTGGCCACCGTCGAGGCCCCGGAGGAAGTCGTCGCGATCACGTTCACGCGCAAGGCGGCGGCCGAGATGAGGCAACGCCTGCTGGAGGCGCTGGCCGCGGCGCAGGGCGACGAGCCGCAGCCGCCGCACGAGCGCCTGACATACCGGCTTGCGGTCGCCGTGCGCAGCCGCGACGAGGAGCGAGGCTGGGATATCGTGAACAACCCGGGGCGGCTGCGCGTGCAGACGATCGACGCCCTCGCCCAATGGCTGGCGCGCCAGCTTCCGCTGGCGCTCGGTCTCGGGGCCGCTCCGAACGTCACCGAGCGACCCGAGGCGCTGTACGCCGCTGCCGCCCGCTCCACGCTCGCGGTGCTGGAGAGCCGCCAGCGCACCGACCAGTCGCTCGTTCGGCACGTCGAGTGCCTGCTCGAGCACCTGGACAACGACGTCGAACGCGCGATTGCGCTGGTCACGTCGATGCTGGGCCGGCGCGACCAGTGGCTGCGCCACCTGCGCGGCCACGATCGCGAACAACTGGAAGCCGCGCTCCGGCGGGCGTGCGAACGGCAGATGTCGCGGGTCTGCGACCTGCTGCCAGCTCATTTCGGCGAGGAACTGATCGGGCTGGCGCGATACGCGGCTGCCAACGGCGGTGCGAAAGGCGCGCTGCTGCCTTGCGCCGACCTAGCCGCGCTGCCCCCGCCCGAGATCGCGGGGCTCGGGGCGTGGTGCGGGCTGGCATCGATGCTGCTCACGAACGACGACCAGTGGCGCACGCAGTTCACGAAGAGGGAAGGCTTCCCGGCGGGCGAGTCGGCCGAGGAAAGGCGCGTGAACCGGCCCTACCGGGAGCGCATCGCCGCCCTCGCCGACGCGCTGCGGGGCAACGATGAGCTGCGCGCGGCGCTCGCCGAATTGCGTCGGCTTCCGCCGCCGCGCTACACGGACGCTCACTGGTCGGTCGTCGGGTCCATCGTCGAGGTCCTGCGGCGCGCGGCCGCAGAACTCGCCGTCGTTTTCGCCGAGGCCGGGACGATGGACTTCGCCGAGGTGACCCGGCGTGCCGTGCAGGCGCTGGGCGACGACCGGGCCGGCGACATCGCGCTGGCGCTCGACGCACGCGTGCGCCACCTGCTGATCGACGAGTTCCAGGACACCTCGATCACGCAGTTCGAACTGGTCGAGCGACTGGTCTCCGACTGGACCGCCGGCGACGGCAGGACTCTCTTCGTGGTCGGCGACCCGATGCAGTCGATCTACCGCTTCCGCGAAGCCGAGGTCGGCCTGTTCCTGCGCGCGTGGGAGCGCGGCATCGGGCCGCTGGCGCTGGGGCAGCTCAAGCTCGCGCGCAATTTCCGCTCGCAGCGGGGCGTGGTCGACTGGGTCAACCATGCCTTCGCGCGCGTGCTCCCGGCGGTGAGCGACATCGCGAGCGGCGCCGTATCGTTCGAGCCGGCGACCGCCGTGCACGGGGCCACGCTCGAGCCAGCTGTGCTCGTCCACGGGTTCATCGACGGCAGCGCCTCGAACGAGGCGACGAGGGTCGTCGAGATCGTCCGCTCCGTTCGTGCAGACGATCCGCAGGCTTCCATCGCGGTGCTGGTGCGCGCGCGCTCGCACCTGGTCGAGATCGCCGCCGAGCTGACACGGGCGGGCCTGCGTCCGACCGCCGTCGAACTGCACGCCCTCGCGAAGCGCCCGCTGATTTCCGACCTGCTAGCGCTGACGCGCGCGCTCCAGCACCTGGCGGATCGAACCGCGTGGCTCGCCGTGTTGCGGGCGCCCTGGAGTGGACTGACGCTGGCGGACCTCGCCGCGCTGGCAGAAGGCGACCCGCGCACCGTCCTCGAACTTCTGGCGAGCGCGGAGCGATTGAGTCGGCTGTCGGCCGATGGCAGGGCGCGCGTCGCGCGGGTGGCGCCGGTGTTGCAGCGCGCGGGCGCGCTCGCGGCACGGGTGCCGCTGTCCGATCGCGTCGAGCAGGCCTGGATGCTGCTCGGTGGCCCCGCGTGCCTGGCGTCCGATGCCGAGCGCGAGGATGCGGAGCAGTTCTTCGTTCACCTGATCAGGCACGAGGACGACGCCGGCGGACGCATCGACGTGCACGCGCTGGAGCAATCGCTGGAGTCGTTGTTCGCGGCGACCGAGGCCGATTCCGACCCGTTGTTCCAGGTGATGACGATCCACAAGGCCAAGGGACTGGAGTTCGATCACGTGATCGTGCCGCGGCTCGGCGCGAAGCCGCGCGGCGACGACGCGCGGCTGATGGTCTGGCTCGAACGCGCCGCCGCGGATGGCCCGGAGCTGCTGCTGGCCCCGATCCATGCCGGCGGGTCGGAGAAGGATGCCCTGCTGCGCTGGATCGAGTCGGAACTGCGGCAGCGGCAGCGGCGGGAGGACGAGCGGCTCGCCTACGTGGCCGCCACTCGCGCGCGCGTCCGACTGCACTGGATCGCATGCGCGCGGCGCGATGCGAAGGGCGAGCTGGGGTTCGCGGACGCATCGCTGCTCGCGCGCCTGTGGCCCGTTTTCGAGCCGGAGTTCGGGCACGCCGAGAGCATCGAGCGCGCGGAAGCTGACGGTCCGGAGGACGTGACGCTCGACCAGTCGATCCGCCGCCTCCCGGTCGACTGGCAGCCGCCCGCCCTGCCGCCCGCCGTCGCTTGGGCCGCGGGCGACGTGCCGGGCGAAAGTGGCGCGGCGGTCGAGTTTTCCTGGGCCGGCGAGACGGCGCGACGTGTCGGCGTCGTTGTCCACCGCTGGCTGCAGCGGATGGCCGAGGATGCGCTTGCAGGATGGGATGCGGCGCGCGTGAAGACCGTTGCGCCGCAGATCGAGCGCGCGCTCGCGGCCGGGGGATTGACGGGAAGCGAGCTGACGGCCGCGCGGGCACGGGTCCTGCAGGCCCTGACGCACGTCGTGCAGGATCACCGGGGGCGCTGGATTCTTGGTGCTCACCCCGAGCATCGCAGCGAACTTCGACTGAGCGCCGTGCTGGGCGGGCGCGTGCGGAAGCTGGTTCTCGATCGCACCTTCGTCGCAGCGGAGGGCACGCGCTGGATCGTCGACTACAAGGTCGGCGCGCACGAGGGCGCGGATGTCGACGCGTTTCTCGATTCCGAGGAGGTTCGCTATCGCCCCCAGCTCGAGGCCTACGGCGCCGCCCTCGACCCGCAGGCGGCCCTTGGCCTGTACTTCCCGCTCGTGCCCGGCTGGCGGCAGTGGAGTCCGTCCCGGCGGGCCGAGGACGAAGTTCCGGGGGAACCTTCGGATCCCGCTGATATCATTCGCGGTGGCGGGCCCCCTCGCACTGAGGTGCCGTGAACCTGGTCAGGTCGGGAACGAAGCAGCCACAGCGGAGTTCTTCAGGTGCCGAGGTTCAGGCTCGCCTCACCCATGTGCCCCTTGGGACGCATGGGTGAGGCGAGCCTGAATCCGTTCCATGTGGACGCAAGAGGGGGCGGTGCCCCCTCCTGGACCTCCCCCCTTTGAACCATCTCGGCACGATGACCGTTCGCATTGCCCCCGCGCGTCCGGAAGACTGCGGGACGGTGTTCGCGCTGATCCGCGCGCTCGCCGATTACGAGCGGCTGTCGCACCTCGTGACTGGCACGGAGGCGGATCTCCGGAGC
>Ga0209820_1000021_pt1 | contig 42283 bp, 59 predicted proteins | sample PPLLak21cMay2015_FD_187254 | JGI IMG/M metagenome (GOLD analysis project Ga0209820, IMG submission 187254) | Freshwater sediment microbial communities from Prairie Pothole Lake near Jamestown, North Dakota, USA - PPLs Lake P7 Core (1) Depth... | ecosystem: Environmental > Aquatic > Freshwater >...
CGTCCAGGAAGGTCTTCAGTTGACGACCTTGTCCCCGAAAGCGGCCCCCTTCGGTTGTCCCTGGGCGCGGAACTTCAGGGATCCGCCCTGATCGACCCTGAAGGCCTTCTTCTTCCCGGCGACTTCCTTGATCATCATGTTATCGTAACTTAGGCCGACGGCGTCCCAGTTCGAAAGCCAGGCGTCGGCCGCGAACCCGTCCGCGACGCCTTCGACCTTGCTTGTCGTCAAAAGCGTTTTCGCTTTTTCAAGATCGTCTGTCCATTTCGAAAGAACGGTTCGCTTCCCGTCTTTCCTGACGAAGTCGACGACGGGCCGGTCTTCAATCCTGGCCAGGCCATAAAGCTTATTTGCAAGAACTTCATTATGGGCGTGATCTTCGTCGACAAACTTCAGATAGAACTTTTCCCCGGCCTTGTTCGCGACCTGTTCGCCTGGGTTCGATCCCAGTTGCGGCCCGACGTTCGTAAAATCCGAATAGTCCGGTTCGACGGCGGCCGAAACGATCGCCTGGGACTGGGCGACTTCGGCGGCCGGTGCTATGACGACGACCGGCGGATCCGGCGTTATGAAGGAAAAGAAGGTCTTCGGAAGGTTCCCGAAGGTGTCGACTTGCTTCTGGGCGCCGTTCGAAATAACCTTGAAGGATCCGACCCAGTCTTTATCGGCCAGGGGAAGAACGATATTTTCTTTCGCGACGCCCTTCGCCGTCTGTTCGGCGATCGCCCTGGCCGTGATCTCTTTATCCGTCAGGACTTCAAGCCCCATTTTCTTGACCTGTCTTTCGGAAACCGACCGGGCGACGCATCTACAATTATGACCGTTCGGCGGGTAGTTCTTCGCCCAGAAGGGATCGTCGAAGGGCGCGACCGTCCCATTCATGATCGCGTGATTCGGGCGAACCCGTTCGTCGCCGAAGGTGACGTATTGAAGGAAAGGCCGGATCGCCTTTACGAAATCCTGCTGATCGAATCGGCCGGTTTGATAAGCGAAATTGATCGCGTTCCGATAGACGACTTCGGGAACGACGATATTGTTCAAAACTTCAGGCGTGATCATTCGCTTGAAGGCGGCGAAGTCCGTTCCGTTTTCGATCGCGGTGTTTGCGGCCTTCTGGATCGACAGGATCGCCCGGTTCGACAGGTCGCCCGAAACCGTCCAGGAAGTCAGTTTGTTCGCGAAGTCCTGGGCGTAAAAAGAAGCCTTGTCCATGACGACGCGGGAACGGGCGCGCGCGATCGAATCCTTTAAAACCTTCGTCATGAAGGTATTTTTGAAGCCAGTCGTCGAAAGCGGCTGAGTTTTAACGGCCATTATCGGCCCTTTCCTGGCCGTTCCCGTTGTCTGCAAAAACATGAAAGACTTGATTCGGAAGAAGGGAAAGCTTGATCCGTTGATAAACGTCGCCGTTCCCGTCGTCGCGGAAGGTAAGAACTTCCCCGACCCGATAATAGACCCGGCGCGGCGGATCGCCTGGGCGCCCCTTGTCGACGACTTCGACGGAGCAGATCTTTTCTTTCTTCAGAAGCGCCATAATCAAGCGCCTTTCGAATTAAATCAGTCCTTTTCGAACCCCGTCGTCGCCGACATAATAGGCGATATTGAGGGAATCGGAAAACATTTTCGCGAAGGTCGAAGCGTCGATCACGTTATTTAAGGTCGCCAGGCGAACCGTCATTTCTTCATAGGTTTCCGACGTCTTCAGGATTTCGGAGATCTTCGCCTTCAGGTCGTCGGAAAGATATGACATTCTTTCGATCGACCCGTCGATAAACTTGTCGATCCCCTTCTGAAGGGTGAAAGCTTCCCCGAATTCCTGGGCGCCCCCCTTGTCCTGGAAGGTAGATCGGCGACCCTGGGCGCCTTCCCGTTCGGTCTGGGCGGCCCCTGGCGAAGGCCTGGCGGCCGGTTCCCGGTCTTCCCCTTCGCCTTCCCCGTCCCCGGCCGGGAAACCCTGTCCCAGGGCGCCGGGTGCGGCCGGTTCGACGATTTCGAAGTCGTCTTCCTTCAGACGATAGGCGCGCGCGATATAATCTTCCGTGAAACGAACCCCGATTTTCTCCGTCAAAAGGCCGTCCCGTTCGGCCAGGTCTTTGTTTAATTCCTTTTGATCGATCAGGGACATTACAGGACAAGCGACTTCGACCCCGAAATTCAGGTCGGTAACGATCCGGCCGATCTTCTTCAGCGTCCGTTCGACCATTGCCCGGTCTTCGTCCTGAATTGATTCCAGGACGGTTAAATGGGTTTCGGTCGCGGCTTGGGATCCGCTTTCGGAGTTTTCGATCGTCAGGGTTTCCCCCAGGATCGCCTTCGAAATTTCGATATTCATTGAATTTTTATATGATTTATAGGCGTCGGTCGAAGACGCCTTCCCATTCGCTTCAATGACGTCGATCGTTTCGTCGCCTTCGGAACGGGTGACGACGACCCCGTTTCGGATCATTCCGGCCAGGTCGTTATGAAAATTCGTCAGGTCGGTATCGGAAGCTTTCGAATTCATCTTTCCGCGAAGAAAAGGCATCCCGTATTTTTCCAGGAATTCGGCCCAGAAGCGAAGGCCGCCCTTCTTGAATTGATACGGCCAGAAACACCTTTTCGCGGCCCGTTCCCCGTATGGGTTCCGATAGCTTCCTTCATTGACGACGGCGACGAACTTGTTCGGCGGAAGGTCGACAAGGTCGAACCCCCAGGATTGATTGACCGACTTCGCCTTCAGGATCCCGTCTTCGTTATAGACGAACCATTCGAAGGGCTTCGCCATGACGTTTTGAAGAACGATCTGGCCGTTCGGCCGGTCGGAAGTGATCGGAAGGCGGTTGTAAAAAAGTTCAAGATAGGTCGCCCCGTAAAAGGGCGCGTCAAGAATTTCGTTGACGACTTCAGGAAGGCGTTCGATCTTGCTGAATTGTTCTTCGACCATGTCGCGCGCGGCGTCCGCCTTCGCGTCGCCCGGCTTGCCCGACAGGATCGTCAATTTCATTCGCTTGACCCGGCTTTTCCGTTGCATGACGGATCCCGCGACATGAGAATCGGCCATAAGATCGTAGTATGTCGCGGCCGTCAGTCCGGCCTTCTGAAGGACGACGTCGGGATCGGGAAGAAGGCCATTCAGGAAGACCGTGAAAAGTTCCATGTCCTTCATTTTCAGGAAATGTTCATTCGCCTTCCCCGAATCGGAAGCGCGCGCGTTTCTTTCGCCCGAAAGTTTTGTCTGAAGCGATTTCCAGAAATCATATAAGGCCGACATTTTGACCCCTTTTGTTGACGTCTTTTGAAATATAAATTAAAATCCCCTGGCTTCAAAGCGCCGAAGACTTACCCTTTCCGGCTTCCCGATCGGCTTTTCCCTGGGCTTCCCGCCCTGGCGCGCGGCCGTCTGGGCGATCGCAAGCGACATGACGCGATCGTCATGATTGATCCCAGTCGATCCCAGTTTCCCGTTATTGTTTTCATAGGTCGACAATTCCGTGAAATGGTTAAGACTTTCCGTTCGAAGTTCGCCGTTCCGAAGGGCTTCGTCAAGGTCGCCCGTTAGGGTGAACTTGTTTGAAGCGGAAGTCAGCCATCCGTCTTTTTTATCATGACCCTTGAAAAGACGGTGATATTTGAAACGGTTCTTCAGATCCAGGATAACCCCCAGGCCGTCTTTGTTCCGTTCGATCGCCAGTTCGGCCCCGTCGTCATACCACAAGGCCAGGAGAAGGATTTTATATCCGAAGACGTCGGGCGAAAAATGGCCGTGAAGGGCGGCCGCATGAGTTCCGGCGACGCCCGTCGGATCCCGAAGGATAACGTCGGCCGATGAATAGTCGCCCCTTTCCAGGCCTTCGGCAAGGTCGACCCCTATAAAGGAACGGTTTTCCCAGACCGGCTTCGTCGGAAACGCCCAGACTTCAAGTTCGTATTCGGCGCCCTTGTCGACTTCAATGAAACGCGGCTTCGGATCGTCTTCGTCCCCGTCGTTCACAAGATAGCCCCGTATTCCGTCCCGCGTCGCGGCCGAACCGGCTTCAATCATGGAAGCGTCGAAGCGACAGAAACCCGATCCTAAATAATTTATATCAAGTTCCTGGGCGACTTCGCGCGCGGAAATATAGGAAAGACATTTTCCGTCATACCAGGGCGACCGAAGCTTCGATTCCGTTACCTTCCCGGCCGCGTCTACAAGATAGCCGTTTTTACTGATCCGGCTTTCTGGAAGGTCTGGACATTCGACCCTTTCGCCTTGCGGACTGAAATAATAAAGGTCTTCCCGTTTCCCTGGGATCCGCGTCCAGTGGAAAGTATGAATTCGACAAAGACCGCGATCGCGAATTGCCTTGAACAGGTTGATCCCCTTCGGCGTCGAAACCCTTTGAATAGTGTTTGTCGTTTCCTGAAGGGCCGTTTCTATCCCCTGAATTATTCGGGCGTTTACTGAAGCGTGTTCGTCTACAAAGACGGCGGTCTTCCGGCCCGATCGCCCGGCGTCCATCGTCGTCGCCTGGCCGACGATCGAATTCCCGTTGTCTGGGTTCTTCAGCGTCATATACTTTGAATGACGGCGCGGATCCCATTCGATCGGCCGCATCCAAAAGGGAAGGCGATCATTCATATACCGAAGCTTTCCAAACATGGACGACGGCGTCGGATTGTCGACTTCGTCTTCCTTCATGGAAAGAAGAAGGGCTTCGAACGATTCGCCGAATATGAATTCATGAAGATAGGTTCCCAGGATCAAATAAGTGACCCCGGTTTCCCGCGACTTCTCCGTCAGGGATCCGATCCCGATCTTTATTTCTTCAAGGTATGAAAGGATTAATTCGGCCTGGAAATCATAGGGAATAAATGGAAAGTGATTCGGTTCAATCTTCGGGTTATACGTCCAGAGAAGATATTTAAAAAAGAAGACGATATCCCGGCGCGCCAGGTTATAGACTTCCCTTTGAACGGCCGGGTTCGTTTCCGCTTCGGAAAGGAATTCGATCCGGCGGTCAAGGTTCTTCTTGAAATCAGTAGGAAGCCAGGACGTTCGCGAGATCGCGCGCGCGTTTTGCGGCGTCGTCTGGGGTGTCGTTTCCATTCGAAAGGCGTTCCTTCAATTTCCTGAAGTCGACGCGGCCTTCGACTTCATGGACGTTTTTAAATTCGCCTGAAATTTCGAAGAAGGTTTTGACGTCCAGGCCGTTCGGGTTCGGCCGCATGACCCGACGGGCGAAACGACCGGCGACGACTTCGCAAGCGACCCGAAGCCTTTTCCGCCATTTCGAAAAGTCGAAGTCGTTTAAATGGCTTGAAACCGCGTTGACCGAAAGTTTTATTCCGTTCGCCTGAAGCTTCCTGGAAATGGCGACAGACGAAGGAATGACGCCCCGTTCGTCGACAATGGAAACATAAGCGGCGACAATGTATTGGTGATTCCGAAGCCAGTCCTTCCGCGCGTCTTTGGGGACATTCAGAAAGTCGTCTTCGGCGAACTGAAGAAGCGAATTCATGTCGGCGTAATTCTTGTTGAACTTCGCCTTCTTGCTTTCTTTCTTCTTACAGGTTTTTACAGGTTTTGTTTTTTCGGCCATGCCCGGCCCCTTTCGAATATAAGATAGATAAAATCAATGAATTGTCAAAACCGGCTTCGCCCTTCAGTCTTCAAGTTCTTCGGCCAGGCGTTCCCATATCCGGCCCAGGCCTTCGCGTTCAAGGCTTTCCGTGACCCGTTCGTCCTGTTTATTCTCCGTCAGGACAAGATAAGCCAGGGCGGTTTTAAGCTTCTTCGCTTCGTCTTTCGTCAGGAAAAGGACGACTGAATCTTCTTTCGGCATGATCTAAAGATAAATGTTTCCGGCGCGATCAAGGTATATAACCGGAATCCCAATTTCCTTCGCGATCGCGATCTCCGCGTTGACCCCTTTTGAAATTTTCCATCCTGGAAGGCGAAGGACGAATATTTGCGAACAGACCGAAAGATAGGCGCGATCGATCTTCTCCCAAAATTCCCAGGACGTCGGAAGCTTCCCGGCTTCGGCGATCGGGTGAAAGTGAGAGATCGGAGAAAAGACGACGTAACCGGCGTTGACCATTTTCGCGGCCATTTCGTTCGCTTCAAGAAAACGGGCCGTCATAACAAGCGGATTCGGATCCGAGTAAGGACAAGCTAAATAGACAAGCGGCTTCTTTTTCAACGGTTCGCCCTTCTTTTCTGAAGTCTGAAATCCGGCTTCGATCGCCATTTTCAAAAGGCGCCTATATCCCGGCGAAACTTTGTTCGCCTGGCTTAAAGCTTCCAGTCTTTCAAGGGCTTGTTTCTTTTTCATGGGTTTCCCTTTTTTTGAGTTCTTCATGAAGTTCGCGCGCGATCCTTTTCAAAGACCAATGTTTCGCATGGATCGAATTCAGGAACTTCGAATAATGATCCGGCTTCGCTTTTTCCTTGTGAAGTTTCGGCGCTGTTCTTTCGATCCTTGCGGAATAGTGTTCGTTTATGATTATTAGCCCGGCGTATTTCGGAAGGTCTTCGGGCTTTATGACGCCTTCAGGACAAGCATAATAGAAATAGTTCGGCCTGGAAATGGCGTATTTCCCGCGTTCGTTTAGTCCGCGTTTCCAGTATTCGCCCCCGATTGAATGATTGATCATTCTCAATTCGTTTTCCGACGGTTCGCGTTCGCCATGTTCAAGCCCCAGGTGTTTTTCGGCCTTCTTGAAATCGGCGCGGAAGTCGGCCCTTGAAATCTTGATTTCAATTTCGGTAATATATCCGGCCCTGGAAACGACAAGAAGATCCGATTCCCAGGGATAGATATAAATATTCGGGAAAAGTTGATAACCCTGAAGGTAGTAATTATAAAGGATTTCCTGGATCAGGGATTCGTCGATCATCCGATCGGCCTTCCGTCGGTCGAAGCTTTTGTCGGCTTCGCGACGTTGTCGCCTTCGCAATTAGGACAACCGTATTTCCCCAGGGAAGCGGGAAAAATTGTCCCGCATTTACATTTATAATCTTCGGCGACAGGTTCGACGCCCAGATTCCGGCCGGGCGCCTTCTTCATAACGAGATCCGTTCCTGGGCCGGATCGGCGTCGGGCGTCATTGAAGAAGCGGCCGTCGGAAGGCCGAAGGGTTTCGCCTTCGAAAAGTCTTCCCTTGTCCCGTCCAGGACGACAATCATGGAATCATGCATACCGCATTTATTTTCGACGAAGTCGCCCTTCGTATTGCGGCCGGAAAACTTCAGGCGGCCGCGAATGAAGCGGATCGCCGTCGCCCAGGGAAGTATTTCTTCATGAAAGATTTTCGTCGAAGTCGAAACGGGAAGAAGAAGGACACACAAGGCGCCCCCCTTCGCTTCGGCGATCGCCCGGCGAATGAAGGCTTCTTTCAATAGCCTGGAATAAGGCGGATTGATGAAATTGCGTTTCCCCCAGGGGATCCGAAGGCCGTCGTTTTCAGGAGTGATCGGCGTCGACGACAGAGGACAAGGATCGAAGTCGAATTGAAATTCCCTGTCAAGCATAAATAGGAAATCTTTCGGCGTCGCCCAGTTGTCGGAAGCTTCAAGGTTCCGGTCTTTCATGGCTTTCCTTTCGAAGAAGATTTTTGAATTTTCCAGGCCTTCGCCTGAAGTAGAATATAAAAGATTAAATAATCATATCGATCGGCCGTGTCAATTCTTTTCCGATTCTGACGGTTCTTCAATTGCCTTCCATATTCGTTTCCATAGGTCGACGTCTTTTTCGGCGATAACTTCTTCGACTTTTTGGCCCAGACCCAGGCGGAAATAAAATACCTGTCTTAATAAAAACCTTAATTCGTCCATCAATCTACCTTTCGAATAGGGTTTCGAAGCTTAATGGCGGTTCGTTCTTCCTTTATCTCTTTTCTTAGGGCGACGCCTTCTTCGTATCTTGTCGACTTCCATCCATGTGATTCGGCATAGGTAACGACTTCATTCAATTCGTCCTGAAGAAGTTCTATATACGAATCAAGAAGGCCGACAAGTCTTTTCATTTGTCCGGTCTTTTTGCCGTGATCGTCCGTTCGAAATATTTAGGCGGATAGCAATCGACCCGAATGATCGCGTCGTCGACGGCGCCCCTGACGTAGATTTGAGGAGAGAAACCGGCTTCCTGACATTCTTTGCAAGCGGCGATCACTTCCGCGCGCGTCATTTCTTTAGGGAGAAACGGCTTGCAAGCGGCCAGGAGAAGGATCGCGAACAGGGCGGCGGCCTTCATAGCGAACCCCTGAAGGCCGTTCGAAGTGCGTCGATCGCTTCGTCTATTGCTTTTATGTCGACACTGAAAAGGCCTTCTTCGTTTTCGGCGTCGGAAAGGGCGACGTCGATCAGGCGTTCGTTTTCCCGAAGTTTCTTCCTGAAGGAAAGCAAAACCTGGGCGGCCTGGCTTTCAAAAAGCTTTGTATCAACAAAATCGATCGCCTTCGCTTCGGGTTCGATCTCCGACGGCTGAAGGGCGACCGACTTTTCCTTCAGCCTGGGCGGCCCGACAAGCGTCGGCCCCCCGAAAGGTTCTTGAATTCCGACTTCGATTTCTTCGACTTGCTTCATTCGATTAAGCCTGTCTTCGTCCATTAGATCGCCCCTTCCTTGATTAATCTGAAAAGCGCCCGGCCGGTTTCGGTATTTAGTCCCTTTATGAAAAACAAAAGATCTTCTTCGATCAAGCGATTAGCGGCCCGAAGGGCGTCGTTCATGTCAAGAAGTTCGCGAACGACGGCCAGGGCGAAGCGCCTATCTTCAGCCCGTCGACATTCAGGACAATATCGGCGAAGCGAAAGCGTCTTGTGTTTTAAACAAAGCTTCATTCGGCCAGGCGCGCGAAGACCTTTCCGTCGCCCCTTATGAATTCAATCTTCATTTTCTCCGACGCCTTGATCGAAGCGACCGCGACTTCGACGGATATTTCCTTCGACTTGAAGGCGCCCAGGACATGAAGAAGCCCCTTGAAAACAGAGAAGACCAGGGAAGCGTTTTTAAGTTCGGTCGCCGTCTGTTTATATCCGGTCTGGGACTGAAGTTCCTGAAGAAGTCTTGTGATTTCTTCTGTGTTTGAATTCGGCGCGGCCGCCGGGAAGTCCAGGTCGCGGATCGTCTGTTCGGGCGCGCCTTTCTTTTCCAGGCCTTCGACTATTCGATTCAGGCGTTCGACCGACTGTTGAAGCGTCGGATCGGTCGGCCTGTTTATCGGTTGCCGGATCCGAAGGGCGCCGGTTGATTGACTTTGTCCGTCGGGCATTGTTCCCCCTTTTTCTGTTCGTCTGTTTTCATGATCTTCGCAATCTTTAGGATCTCCATGTCGCCGACGACGCGGCGGCGAAGACGTTGAACGATTTCGCGCGTTACCTGAATATCTGATTTCGGATCGTGCGGGATATGGTCGATCCCCAGGGCGCGCGCGATCGTTTCAAGTTTATAGTCGGGTAACTTGTAGATCCCCAGATAGTCAATGAAAGAAAAAATATACCTGGGATCAATCGGTCGGCGCCGGTCGATATAAGATCCGATCCCGTATTTGTCGCCGTTCTTCCTGAAGAAGGCGTCCATAAAGTCGACGTCAAAGTTCACGTTAAACCCGGCCGGAATGAATTTATCTTCGCGATCCATTTTGTCGACGAATCGATCGAATAGGTCGACAATCATTCCGAAGGCGTCTTCGGCCGGAACGAAGGTCGCCAAAACCGCATGAGTGATCCCGTTTATTTTCAGGGCTTCGTCTTCGACGACGTCGTTCTGGAAAGGCTGAATGTTAAAGACGGCTTCCTGGACGACTTCGCCCTTGACTTCGATAATAACGGCCAGGCGGATCAGGGCGTTCTTCCTGGGATCAAGGCCGGTCGTTTCCGTGTCAAAATACAGGACTTTCATAATCGATCCCCTGGGTTCGGCATGGCCCGAAGGACGACGGAAGCCTGAAGCGTGTCGCCCGGCTTCGTAACGATCAGGAAGCCCCCGTCGGAAGCCGGGGATCCGGCCGGAAGGATAAGGTTTGAAATCCCGACCCTGAAAAGAACCGTCCCGCCGTCGGGCAAGGCCTTCCAGAGAGAAACGATCGCTTCTTCGATCGCGGCCAGGCGCGCGTTTATTTCATTGCGCGCGGCCTGTTCGTTTCCGTTCCGTGAATTCTCATATCCAAAGAAACGATAGATTTCAGCCTTCATTTTTATTTTCCCCTTGAAACATACTTAATTGTTGATCTTTTTCAATCTGTTTTATGGCTTCCTTCCAGACCGCGACCCCTTCCCCGAACCGCTTCGGAAAGATCCCCAGGGTATTTTGAACATACCGACGGATCCGCGTGATCGATTCGAAGGTATAATCTTCCTTCCCGTTGTATAGCTTCGCGAAGGCCTTCAGAAAGTCGTCGTTCGACAGATCCCGCGTGACCGGGAAGTCTTTCAAGATCGTCGCGATCAGGCGGTTTAACTTCGTCAGTTTTTCGTAAATCTGTCTTTCCCTGTCATTCATTTTTGAATTTCCTTTCGAAGATAAAGCCGGGCGGCCCGTCGCCCCTTCATTAACGACAGGCGCCCGGCCCGGCGATTATCGCCGAAGTTCTTTCAGTTCGACGTTCGTCGAAACTTCGACCCCGTCGACCTTGACCGGGATCGAAACCGATTCGGGAACTTCGACCGTTTCGACGACTTCGAAGAAATAGGATTTCTTCTTCGGCGCCTGAAGTCCGCCTTCTTTTTCGTTCGCCATTTTTTAGCCCTTCCTTTTTGAGTTTATGGTTTCTTCCCCGGCGGCCGCCGTTTCGATTATCGAAACGCGATCTTCGTGGGAAAGGTCTGTCATTGAACGAATATCAACCCCAGACTGGGAAAGAAGCGCCAGGACTTTGAACGAAGGATAGACCTTCCCCTTCGTTAAGTGGTTGTAATGTTCCGGCGTGATCCCCAGGCGCGCGGCGAATTCAGTCTTCGTCGACTTCATTGAAAGCCGGATCGCTTCAATCATGTCGGCGACTTCGGCCTTCGATTTAATGTAACGGATCGCGCCTTCCGTGTCGATCATTTTAGGCATTAGCGGCGGCCCCCTTTCTTTCGATTATTTCCTGAAGGTGTTTCGATTGTTCGATTATTGAAGCCTTGTCGGCGTCGTCAATGAAGGCGATCTTCTTCCGCCAGGCGCCTTTAGCGTCGGCCTTGCCGGTAACGTGGAATTTACCGACGATCATGTTTTCGACGTTTCGACATTGCCCTTTCAAGGTTTCATTCAGATCGTCGTATTGCTTCGCGAAGTTTTCCAGAAGGAAGAACTTGTCGATCTTCGCTTCGAAGCCGGGATCGTCTTTGATCTGAAGCGGAGATCCGAAGTCGATATCGGGAAGACATAGGCCTTTGAAGTCACACCCCCGACATTCGTCGCGGTCGTTTAACCTGGGCGGAAGGATCCCTTCCGCTTCCTTTTTGTCGACAGGGAAAAGCATTTCGCCGGACGGCCCGAAGAACTTTCCGACGCATTGATTGACCCGTTTCGCCTTTTCGAAGATCGCGTCAAGATAGGGGACGTTCGGATCAAGGTCGACGAAGAACTGAAGAAGACGGCCGTTCGCCTTGTTTTTGAAAAGAATAATCCCGGTCGGAAGCGCCTTGAAGAAACAATAGATCAAAACCTGGGCCGGGTATTTCTTCAGCCAGGGATAAATTTCGCCCAGTTGCTCCATTGCCTTTATATAGTCTTCCGGCCCGTATTTCGCCAGGGCGTCATAAATGAAGGGCGAACAGGATTTAACTTCCAGAGGAAACAAGGCGCCTTCGACTTCGACGACCGCGTCCAGGTGTGCCGTGATATTGGTTTGACGATCAATAAATGCGATCTGTTGTTCGATAACCTTGACCCCGGCCTTCTGAAGGTCGACCATGATCGCGCCTTCATGAAGGTTTCCTTCGTCGAAGTTTAACTGGCGTTCGATCGTCGGGCGTTCGGCCTTGTCCCAGGCGATCCGCCGATAGACAAGCGACCTTTCACAAGGATCGCCGATCTGGGAAGCCCGGTTCGAATGGCAGGGCGAAAGCCGGATCCCCTTCGCGCGAAGATCATATATTTGCGAAATCAGGTTCGGTCGATTCATTTATTCCCCTTTTCGTTTCGGTCTGTTTTGTTGTTTCCCTATAACACAAGATAACTTATTTTCGGCATTAATGCAAATAAGTTATGGTTATTTTTTCAGGGCGCCGTCTTCGATAAAGAACCCGACTTTCCCGGTTTCGTCGACCCTTTCGATCCAGACCTGGAAGTCGTTCTTCTCCGTCATTTCGGAAATAATCTTCATGGAATCCGAATCAAGAAGCGATCCGTCGGTTATGCGAAGAACCCGAAGTTTCGGATTCAAGGCCATACTGATCGCCAGGCCGACGCGGATCTTCTGGGCCGAAGAAAGTTCGGGAACGGTGATCCCGTTGAACGTGACCGCTTCGGCCGTAAACCCCAGGCCTTCGATCGGAAATTTCGCGGCGTCGATCGCGGCCTTCTTCTTCGCTTCGACAGCGTCGATTTTTTGCGAAAGTTCGGTCGCCCTTTTCGACGCCTTGATGAAAGCGGCCTTCAGTTCGGCCGCCTTCGCGTTCGCTTCGACCTTCGCGTTCGTCGCTTCCGCTTCTTCGATCTGCTGACTGAAGACGGCGATCTTTGTTTCGCAATCTTCCTTTTCCTTTTCCGTCTTGATATTGACTTCGGCCTTCGCGATCGCTTCCGTTAATTTTTCCCGACGATCTTCCATATTCCGAAGGCTTTCTTCAAGGGCTTTTATTTTCGCCTTGCAATCGGCGATCAGGGTTTCGCCCTGCCTGAGTTCGATCTTCGCGTCTGAAAGTTTCGCTTCCCTGGCGGAAAGTTCGCCCTGTTTCGCCCGAACGGATTCAAGCGACTTCAGGATTTCGGAAACGACGACCTTTTCAGAAGGCGCGCCTTCGAAGGTCTTCGCGGCCGTGAAGACGGTTTCGGCCTCCTTCGCCTGTCTGTTTATGACAGTTCGTTCCGAATAGAGTTCGGCCCGTTCAAGATCGAGAGCGTCAAGATCAAGGCCGGTGAATTCAAGAAGGATTTCCCGTTGTTTTTTCGGTTCGGCATTGATGAATTGAAGCGGATCGAAGGAAATAGATCCCATTATTTCGTCAAGAAACTTCTGGGGACTTTTCCTTTCGAACCCGTCCTTCGTTTCGATCTTCAGATATTGATTGTCCGCCGTGAAAGATCGGATGATTGTAAAATCCCCCATGTCCAGGGAAACCCGGCCCTTTTCTTCGCCCTTCTTCAGGGTGTCTTTCCGACCGGCCCGGCCCTTCAGGGCGGCTTCGATCGCGTCCAGGACTGAAGACTTCCCGGCTTCGTTCTTCCCGGTGATCTGGACGACGTTTCCGTCGGGCGTTATTTCGACGGCCGAAAGCTTCTTGAAGTTTTCAGCCTTCAGGCTAATGATTTTCATTTCTGGCCCCCGTTCCCCTGGGCGGCCTGGGCGTTTCCGGCGGCCTGGCCGTCTTCCTTTTCCAGGCGGTTCTTTATCGAAGTGATCGCCTTCTTTAACATTTTCGGGGAAACCTTGTCAACGCTATAATAACCGGCGAAGGCCGTCGGCCCTTCCCCGAAGGCCGTCGCGTCCTGAAGGATCTGTTCGGGCTTCCGATCCAGGTCGTTCGCGGCCTTCGCGACAAGGTTCTTCAGTTCAAGGCGAAGCGCCTTTTCGTCGACCGTGTCGGTCGTCCCGCCCTGGCTTCCCTTCGCGAAGTCGACCTTTCCCTTCGGTTCGATCCCCAGGACTTTCAGTTCGTCCAGGGAAGGCCGAAGCTTTAAGACCATATCAAGAAGCCGGTGTTGAAGATTTGTGACGGCCTTCTTCCTGACATTTTGAATATCGACTTCGTCGTAGGAAAGGATCTTGTTTTCCCCCCTTTGACAGAAGAACTTGTCCTTCGTCGTCCCGGTTCCGACGTTGACATGGACGCGACCCATAAAAGAGATCTTTCCGACGGCCGTAAAATATCCGACCTTGCGGCCGTCCGCTTCGTGGCGGACTTCTTCGTCCATCGAAACGTCGAAGATTGAAGCGCCGACGATCTGAAGAACGTTCTTCACACCCGTTTCCAGAAGATAGGGCTTGTCCCCGAAAAGCGCCCAGTCAGATCCGTTCGTCGCTTTTAGGGCGACGGTTTTGATTCGGTTCGTAAAAGCGACAAGGGCTTCCGCTTCGTCGACAAGGCGTTCAATGTTCGCCTTTGTAACCTTTTCCAGGGCGACGACCTGGCGCGGGGAAAGAAGCGCCGGATCCTGGAAGATATCGTCGGCGACGATCGGCATGAGTTCGGCCGCCCGGTCGGCCGCCGTTTCGTTTTTCTGTCTGGACATGGAAGATCCTTTCGATTAAGTTTTTTGTTTCGCCGGTTTGACCCGGCCGTCCCATGAAAGAAGTATAATTAATTTTCGTCTTCAATGCAAATAATCTTTAAAGTTGCCCCGTCGCCCAGGGAGTTTTTCGGCCATACCTAATAGACAGGCCTGGGCGACAGGACGTTTTTTTATAACGCCATGAGAAGGCTAAAGGCGTTTTCCTTGACGGTCTTCGCGGATCCGATCATGGACGCCCGTTCGGCGCGCGCCATGTCGTTATTAAAACGGTAATGATCCAGATATTCCGTGACCGCGTTATAGGCATCCCAGGCCGATCGGCCGAAGTTCCCCAGGCCTGAGAAGAACAGATCGAAGACCTGGCTTCGAACCTTCTTTGTTTGCGTCGGAACTTCGATCGCGTCTTCCGTGACCCCGGCCGCGCGCGCCTTCCTGGCTTCGGGCGTATTAACCGGGAAGACTTCGGAAATAAACCGCTTGACCGCTTCGGCGTCCATGATCTTCCGATCCAGTTCGCGCGCCAGTTCAAGCGACCTGAAAAGATAGGCGTCGACCTTCGCGTAAACCTTCAGGGCTTCCGCGATCTTCGCTTCGGCCGAAGCGACATGACGGATCGAAAGGCGACCGATTTCGGCGTCATGGCGAACCATTCCGTTCGAACAGACGACGACGTCGAACAAAGGCGCGATCCGAAGGGCGCCGGATCCGTCGAAGCAATTCAGGATCCGAAGGCCGGTCTGGATCTGATCGCCCCGATTCCTGACAGTCCAGGATGTCGGCGTCGGAAACCGCATCGTCAAAGCGACCTTCGATCCGCCTTCCCAGGCCGTCGCCTTCTCAAAATATCCGCCGTTGTCGCGCGCCAGGACGTCGAAGAAAGAAAAGGCGGCCGTATTCTGGACGGGGAAATAGCGTTTCCCGACGACGCCCAGGATCCCGCCGTTGTCGGAACGGATCAGGGCTTTATGAGATTTGATTTCCCGGCCGTCGGCCGTCAAGATTTCCCGTTCTTCAGCCTTCCAGGCCATACCATAAGCTTCGATCGCTTCGGCGGCCCGTTCGAATTTTTGCGTCGTCGTCATTGTTCGATCCTTTCGATTAAGGGTTTATTTGATGAAAACAAGATTTCCGTTTTTGAGCATGACGAACAGGCGATCGGCCGCGACCTTGACCAGATTCCCGTCGTAGATCCGCTGAAGATAGACGGCCGGATCGCGGCCGGTGTCAATTCCGTTGACCTTGTAAATGAAGGCGCCTTCGCCCCTGGACTGGAAAGTCATTCCGAACTTCATGTCCCAGATTGACGTCGGTTTCATGGTCGTCTTTTCCATTGCTATTTCCCCGCGACTTCGCGTTCCAAAAGTTCGAAGGTTTTCTTTATAGACATTGCCGTCACGGGGACAAGAACCGTAACCCTGGAAGAAAGCGACCCGTCACCCAGAACGACGCCATTCTTCTTAACCTTCAGGCTTTTCGCCATGTCGGGATAATTTTCGACCTTGAATTCCTGATCGTCCCAGACCCTTTTAATAGTCCTGATAAAATAGACTTCCTGGACATTGTCGACCGATTCGACGACGCCTTCGAAGTAAAAGTCGGAAGGCGTGTTTCCGTCGAAGATTCTGACCGTGTCGCCCTTCAGGACGACTTCAACCATTCGCGCGTTTTTCGTTTTCATTTTCGTTTTTCCTTTCGAAGGTAAAGGGCGCCCCGAAGGCCAGGGCGCCCGGTGAATTATGCGCCGATATTGTTGTAGTAACCGGCGTTTCTGGCGACGATGAAAAGGGTTCCGTCTTCGATCTTCGTCCCGATCAGGGTTTCCCCGCCGACATGGAAGGAAACGCAAGAAGCGATAAAGGAACGAATTGAAGGCGCCCCGCCGACGTTCGAAGGAATGAAAGGCGCGACCCTGGAAAGGGCGACCTGGGATTGAACGGGGAATTTCCAGTTTTCTTTGTTCGCGAAAAGGTCGAAGATTTTCGCGACGACCGAATTCATGGTTCGGTATTCCCGGCCGTCGACCGCGACGGAAACGGGATAGTCTGCTTCCAGGGCTTCGGCGACCTTCGCTTCGACGTTCCGGTCGATCCGCTTCAGGGCGATTTCAAGTTCCAGGCTCATTTTGATTTCCTTTCGTTTCAGGTTTCTGTCTTGCTTCCCTAAAAATATAACCAATAAATTTTTCAAAGTCAAGAAATATTTTGCCGTGAATGAAATTTAATTCAGGCCGAAGGCCTTAATTCAAGCGAAAAACGGCTATATGGCGAAATCAAAGAAATTTAAGCGAAAGATATTTCGGGCGGCCGCGTAGGAAGCCCCAGGATCGGGCCGGTCAAAATCCGACATGGACGTCGGCGGGAAGGTCGATCCCCCTGGCGCCGGGCGCCTGGCGAAGCCGGTCGGCCATAAAAAGGGAAAGGTCGCGGCCAGGACGGATCCCGGCGGCGACCTTAAAAAGGGAACAGGGTATTTTGACTATTTTCGAAAAATCGACATAACCTTCGAAGTCGTCAGGTTAAACTTCTTGATCAGATCGTGAATGACTCCGATCCCCAGGACGCCAGACCCGACCCCGACCCCGACCTTGACCGGAACGGGAAGACTTGAAGCGACGACTTCGGGCGGAAGTTCGACGCCCGTCGGAAGGTCGACGTCGAAGAAATACTTCGCGGACGCCCAGGCGATCCCCAGGATATAGACGCCCAGTTTCGTTTTCCCCGAAAGGAAGGTCTTCAGGAAAAACGGAAGTCCTGAAGTGATCGCGATCTTTAGAATTGCCTTTTTGTCGTCGGCGTCCATGCGGCCCCCTTTTTGTTAAATGGTTTCGAAGTGATCCAGGTCTTTGAATTTTTCTTCGGCCAGGCGGCCGTCTTTGTCCCAGTCCCCGCCCCATTTGATCGCCCGACTGATCCTTCCGGCCAGGAGAAGGCGATCGGCCGTCGCCATGACGTAACCGGCGAAATAGGCGAAGCGCGGAGCGTCCGCCCAGTCGATCGGATAAGGCGCGACGTCGACCGCTTCGACCCTTGTTCCCGGCCGCGACCCAGGCTTCAAGTTATGCTTTGAAAATGGGAAGACAAGCTTCGACTTCCCGGCCTGGACGGCGGCGTTTTGTTCCGCTTCTTCCCGGCGGCCGCATAAGATCGAACAGTCGAAAGTTTTGACGACTTCCATGAAGACGATCTGAAGATTCAGATCGACTTCGGCCAGGCGCGAAAGTGACGTCGCGGAAAAGGAAGGCATAGATCAGGCCGTGAAAAAGAACCGCGTCTTTCCGCCCTTGAACAGGAAATCATAGGTTTCGGTTCCGCCGGTTCCGACCCCTGGGAACGAAGCGAAAAGAACGGCAAGAAGCGGCGTCCCGGCCGCGACGGCCGTCAGGTCGAAGGTTCCCGTCCTGAAGGTGTTTCCGTCGCCGATCGTCGCGGCCGCGATCCTTAATCCGTCGACCCGGTCGACTTCCAGGTTCGCCCCGTTATCCCATTTCACGATCGCCAGAACGACTTCGGCCTGGGCGATCTCTTTTGGGGAAGATCCGGCGTAATTCGTCGACTTCGCGGCGAACTTATAATTAAAGGTGTTATAACGAAGCGGCTTTTTGAAATTCCATTCGGCAAGCTTGAAGGCCGGGTTCGTTCCCATTATCGTCATAATATTTAAAACATAATCCTGGAAGTCGGCGACCCAGGGCGACCCTTCGCCATAATAAACCGCTTTCGAAATCTTGAAATCATGCGGCGTCGATCCGTTCGCGTCATAAAATTCCAGGACTTCGCCAGAAAGGAATTCCGGTTGCTCGTGAATGTCGACCGACGCCTTCAGATAGCCGGTTCGGTTTCCCAGGGCGACGCCCTGTTTATTCGCGTCCCCGGCGTTCGGATCGCTTCCCTGGACGGATCCGCGAACAAGATCCGAAGTGACGATCGACGGAACGGTCGCGGGAAAAGTTGATCCTGGGATTGTTAGGTCTTGCGCCATGACGGCCCCCTTTTAAGGAACGATGTTTTCGATCAGGTCGATAATTGAAGACGCCCGAATGATCGGCGTTACCGCATTTCGAATAATTGCTTCCTGCTCGACAGTCGGCGCGGACGCCTGGACAAGTTCGATCGAAAAGGAATTCGGCGTCGGCGTGTCATAAAGAATAGTTCCGTCGAAAGAATAGGTTCCGTCGAACCTGGCGACGCCCGTCGCCTGAATAAGAAGATTGAAGGATCCGGCGCCCCCGGCCGTGTCGCCCTGATCGAACGAATTAAATGTATATCCCAGGCTTTCCATGATCGCGATAATGGAAGGCGCGTCCCCCTGGCCGACATTGCGTTCCCAGGCGTCGGATATTCGCGCGCGGAAGGTCGCTTCGCTTTCGCCCGTCAGGCGCGGAAGGTTCCGGTCGCGGCCGATCCGTTCAAGATAAATTCCGTTCGCATAACCGACGAAGGAATTCAGGACAAGGTTTCGAACCTGATCCTTGAAAGACAGAAGAAGAACGGCCATCGATCGAACGACGTTCTGGGTTTCGTCAGTTGTAATATTAGGCATAAACGACGTTCCCGACAAAATTCATTAATCGAAGGTAGTATTCCGCGACGTCGTCAGGGACGGTCGGATCCAGGACTGGGCCGGGCGTTTCGACCTGGACAAGGTTTCCGCCGGTCGCGGCGACGTCGTTTCCCAGGATCGTGACTTCGCCCAGGGCGACTTCTTGATCTTCGATCAAGGGGTTCCCCAGGAAATTCATTAAAAGAAGATAATAGTTCGTTATGTCAATCGAAAGGTTCCCGGTCGGAGAATACCAGACGTCGGTCTGGATCGTCTGATCCTGCCAAATATCCGACCTGATTAAAGTCGAATCCAGGATCATAAAACTTCTTCCTTGGAAACCTTTTCGACGCCTTCGACGGAAGTATAGGTCGCTTCAACAGTTTTTTCATTCGCCCCGGTTCCGACTTTATAGGTCTTCGGGTTTCCGGCCGAAGTCCGCGTCAGGACTTCTTTATTTAGGTTGTCTTCAAGCCCGGCGAACCTGGGCGCGATTGCAGTATCGATCGACTGACAGGCGTTCGCCCCGATCGCCATGACCGTAACATTGTTATTGACCGCATCCCAGGCGCCGGATCCGTGGGCGGCCGTAAGAACGACATTCGCGTCGTTCGCCAGGCGGCCATTATTTTGAATAAGATTCGGGATAGTTCCGGCCGTCCCGGTTTCCAGGACGAAGTCGGCGTCGGCGAATCCATAAGCATTATTTACAATCGTAACGCCCCGGCCGGGCCGTAACTTGATCGCGTGATAAGTCGAAGCGACCTGAAGGAATGAATTATTTTTGATATTCGTAAAGGCCGAAGTCCTGACTTCAAGATCGATCGTGTCCTTAACGAACGAATTGAAAACATTGTTGTCAATGAAAATCTTTCCGAATCCCGATCCGTAATCGGTTCCGATCGCGTGATCGATTGTTCCGCCCCCGGCCAGGCCGTAGTTATGATGAATCCGACCGCTTGTAATGTCGCGGAAGTTGATAAGAAACTTCGTCCCGGCGTCGCCGACGGGCGGCGTCCCGATTCCGTAACAACGTGTAATTTCAGAATCTTCGGCCATCCAGACGATCGAATCAAGAAGATTGTTGAAGCTTTTTCCTAACCATACTCCGGTCATTCGGGCGCCTTCTTTAAGGCGAATGATCGGCGTCGTCTGGCTGACATAGGTTCCGTAAATTTTCGGAAGTTCGCCGTTTTCGTCCGGTTGCGATCCCGGTTCGTCCTGGGGGACGCCTATTAATTCAAGCTTTGCGGGGACGACGATATTTTCATTATAGGGATTGAAGACATATCCGACAACGATCAACTGTCCGCCTTCGAAGTCGACAAATTGCGCCGTCCCGCCATTAACGCCCGAAATAGTTTTCTTCGCAGTAAGCCTTGTCTTTCCGTCGTTCGCGTCATTACCGGCGACCGTGTCGACCCATATCCGCTTCATAGGAAGCGTCCGCCGAACGATTTCGTCGACCTGATCGTCGACAGTCGCGACGGAATTCAAGATCGAAGTTGTGTCCTGTTTTATTTCGATCGCCTTCGCGGAAATACCGTCGACTTTTATCTGAAGATCGTCGACCCCGACCTGGACGGCGTCGACGTCCGCCCCGACGGAAACGAGTGTCGCTTCTTTCGCGCCCAGGGAAAGGATCGAAGTCGTCGCCTGTTCAATCGAAATGACGTCCGATCCGATCGCGTCGACCTTGTCGTCGACAACTTCGACCGCGTCGCCGACGGCTTCGACGGCCGCGTCGACAGAAAGGACGGCCGCCCCAACAAGGTTGACCGTCGCTTCTTTCGCGCCGTTCGCCAGGATCGAAACGGTGTCCTGTCTGATTCCGACCGCGTCCGCCGAAATCCCGTCGACCTTGATATTGATCTGATCGATCGCGGCCCCGACGGTTGAAAGGGTTCCTTCTTTCGCCCCGACAGCCAGGATTGAAACCGTATCGGCCTTGATTCCGACGGCCAGGACTGAAATTCCGTTTACCGTTGTCTGAATATCGTCGACCCCGACGGCGACTTCGTCCAGAGTTGCGCCTTCGATAAAACCGTCAATCGAAGACGATCCCGAAACCGTAATTTCGTTATGACCGCCCCCGCCTTTGATTGTAAGGACGCCAGAAACGGCCCCGCCGAAAAGATAGCCGAAGCAACCGTAAAGATTTGCGTTTATAACTTCATGATTTAACTGAAGGACGCCCTTCAGGCCGCGAACAGTTAGGGCCGTGACGTTGTATGAAACATTTCCGTAAATAACGACTGAACCTTCGAAACCGTCGACGATTATATTCGCGTTCCCGGCCCCGCATTGATTGTCAATATAGAGAAATCCGCGACAACCCCGAATATAGAGATTAACCGGCCCCCCTGAAAGCGTGATCGCCTGGCCGTCGTCGAAGGTTCGATCGGCGAATATCTTATCCGTCGTTACGGTTTCGGCCTGGACGACGTCGAAAAGAAGATCCGTCTTCGCCTTAATGGAAACCGTGTTTTGCTTTATCAGGATCGCGTCGGCGGAAATACCGTCGACCTTAATCCCGATCGCGTCGACCTTCGCTTCGACGTCGCCGTAGGTGAACGGAAGTTCGGCGGCCGCGTTCCCGAAGGTAATGAGTTCGACCATTTGATCGACCCATAATTTCGTCGCCGTCTGATCGACAATCTTCGCCTGAATTTTCTTTCCCGTCATTTCCCCGGCCGACAGGGTTAAGCCCCAGGTCTTCGAAGTAATGTCGCCGACCTGAAAGGGAAGATTTGCGGCCGCGAAGTTCGTCGTCCCGTCGACGGAAATCTTGACGTCCCCGGCCGCGAACCCGCCGATTATGGTCGAAGCGAAATCGGTCGTCCCGAAGGCCGACAGGGGGAAATATATTTCGGTCGCCGTGGCATATTTGCGAAGAAGTTCCATTTTTTATTTTCCCCCTTTAGACGTTATGCAAAAATTAAGCGGGATTTCGTTTTCTAAAATAGCTTTCGGTCGATCACATTGGAAGATAAAAGCTTCGCGCGTTTCAACTATGTCGACGACTTTCGACGAAAAGCTTTTTCCGTTCCTTTTAAAATAGATAAATTTCCCGGTTTCGTAAATAGGTTTTTCCAGGCCGATCCGTTCGATAATAAAAAAGGTCTTCTGATTTTTCGAAAGGTAGACCCCAGACTGGCGATCCGCTTTCGGGTTTCCGCCGATCGTCCTGGCGACGACTATTCGAAGGTCTTCAAGGAGATCGTCGGGAAGCCTGGAAGGCTTCGGATCTGCCTTCAGGCGTTCCGCGATCGAAGGCGTCAGTTTATGGTTTATCCGGCCGACGTTCGCGACCATTAGCGACCCCCCCGCATGATCCCGCGACCGACCCCGCGAAGGATTGCGGCCAGGTCGCCAGAAGGAAGATATTCGAAGGCGCCGATCGTCGGCGTCGTCGTCGACCGCGTCCGCCCTGCGATATCGGTCAAAGGAACTTCCGCGTCGGATCCGCTTCCTATTCCGGCGTTGATCAGATCGGATCCGACCTTTACGTCGAAATCGTTTCCGGCAATATTTTTGAACTGATTCGAAGCGGTCTTATTTATTTTAGAATTCGAATGATATTCGACCGAATCGTCCGAAGAACAGTTGTTCTTCGGATAAGTTCCCGGTTGCGTTCTTGTATGGTGTGAAATATCTTTGACCGCGCAACCCATGACCGCGCAATTTTTAACCCTTGTCCTTTGATAGTTTCCGAATTCCAGACCCCCGGCCGAAAGGCTTCCTGAATTGCAATTATAGAAAGTGCAATTCACGAATTTAAAATTCGTTGCATAGTCAAGATAGGCGGCCCCGGCGTTGTCCAGAAAAAGGCAATTCAGGGCGAAGCCGTAACGTGAATAAGAATGAAGATACCTGTTCGCATTAGTAAGGCCATAAGCGATCACCCGTTCGACATTGTTGTAAAAAGATCCGCCCAGGTTCGCGTAAAAAATCCTTGTAGTATCGAATTCAAGGTCTTTGATATTGAAGCTTTTTCCGGCCGCGTTAGAATCGGAGAGAAAGCTATTGTTCGCGGTCGTCGCCTTTATGACGATCCCGGCGCCCTTTACTCCATTATGCTTTTTCGAAGCGTGGGCGCGGAGTTCGAAATATCTTGTCTGATCCGTGACCCATGAATTCGAAACGGCTATTGTCGCGACAGACAGAAAGCTTTCGTAAAGTTCGGCGATCCTGACTTCGTCCAGGGTAACAAGATCGGCGACTTCCCCGGCGAACCATAAAGCCGGTGTCGCGTAATCCTTTCCGCTTCCGACGGACTTAATTCTTTCGGTCGCCATTTCAGGCCGCCTTGTCCGTTATGTCGGATAGTGAAATACTGGGGATCAAATACGAATCGGATCCGGCGACGTCATTCAGGACTGAAGCCGGAAACTTTGCTTCGAAATCAAAAAGGAATTGAGAAGCCTTAATCTGAAGCGGTTCCCCGGCCGGATCGGTCAATGTCTTTGAATAAAGCGGCGTCAAAAGAAAAAGAAGGTCTTCGCGCGATCTGTTTTCGGCGCGGACGATCAGGAACTTCGGAAGATAGACTTCGCGGCCGACGATCCGTTCGACGTCGACGCCTTCGTCCAGGGCTTCGATAATGTCGCCCCGGTCGCGGTCTGAAGACGGATCCCCCGCCCAGAGAACAAGAAAGGCCATTAAGATTCCAGGCCTTCGATCTTTCTTCCCATTCCGTTCAAGTCGTTCCTTATGGCTTGAACGTCGGCTTCTTGCTGATCGCGGTATATTTTACAGATTTCCTTAGTCTGGCCTTCCTTGAAGGTTTCGTCGACCTTCTTGAAACGGTTCGCCAGATCGGCCTTCATTTCTTCGTTTCCGCGAATGACTTCGGCCGACAGTTCTTCGATCCGCCTTTGCGTTGATCGCTGATTTGAGGTCGCCAGGGCAATGATTATAACGACGGCGACATTCGTTATAATTCCTATTATGGCGATCCAGTGTGTCATGATTAGGCCTTTTCTGTTATTGTGATCGTCCCGATTGAAAAAACCTGATCGTCGTCAAGATCCGTGTCGCCGTCGTTCGTCCCTGGATCCGGCGTTGTAAAAGTGAAGTCCGCGATCCCGTCTGTATTCGCGGCGATCTTGTTTAGCCTGGAAAGAAGAAGTTCTTCCCCGACCTTCATTATTTCGACGTCGTCGACGGTTCGTTCGACAAGGAACAGGGCGCGAAGGCGTTTCAAAAGATCCAGTTTTACGTCGTCGAAGACGAAGCCTTCGATCACCTTGACTTCGACGGCTATATTGAAGGCGACTTCTTCGACTGAGAAAAGATAGATCATGTCCGTTAAGGGCGCGCGCGCGCGAATATATTCATGAGCCTGGATCCCGACAAGGGCCGGGATTCCCCCGGCCGTCCCGTCGTCTGTATAAAGCGAATCAAAATTGTCGTTCGGATAGACCTTGACCCCGATCGCGTTCGCCAGGTTTCGGCTTCCAGGCGGCCCAGAAAGAACTATCTTGACGTCGGTTTCCAGGTCGCCTTTATAGGCGTTCGCGTCGTAAACGGCCGGGGAAGAAGACCGGGCGAAGTTAATATAGGCGTCCCGCGTGGATCCGCGCGCCAGTTCTTTCCATCTGTTCGCGATCCTGATCCGAAGTTCGGCGTCGACTTCTTCGTCCGCCCCTGGGACAAGGTCTTCGCCGTTCGAAACGACTTCGTCGACGCCCGTAAAACCTGAATCAATTTCGAATTCGACTTCTTCGCCGTCGCGGCCCAGAAGGACTTCGATATTGTTATAGTCCGCCCCGGTCTGATTCGCTTCGCAAATAATAGAGATTTCAAGATCGGGCTGAAGCTTGTATTCGTCCCCGACAAGCCAGGACGTTCGCGAACCGCCCGTCATGATCGTTCCCAGGGTTTCTTCTCCGATTGAAGAAATTATTCCCTGGGCGCCCGAAGTAATATTCCAGATCTTTTGGCCGATCTGAATTGGTTCAAGGCGGAAGTCGTCTTCGGAATTGTCCGTCAGAAGCGCCCCGGCTAAGTCTTCGACGTCATTGTCCGCCGTTCTGGAAGTGAATTCCCCGGCGATCGAAGAAGGCTTCTGGGTTTTATAGGCGTCGCCGACCGTCCATGAATTCAGGGCGCCCCCGATCAGGACGACCTTTAAAACGGTCGCCTGAACTTCGGTTATTTGTCCATAAGATCCGTCGGTTGAATTGAAAAGATATGTCCCGACCGCGACCCCTTCGTCGATAAAGTTCGCGGTTGTATCGACAAGATCGACGCCCGTCGCTTCGGCCGTCCCGGTTTTGTCGACCATAGATCCGGCGATCGCCCTGAAGCGAAGTTGACCCCTTGAAGGAACGACAGGACTTTTCAGGACGTCGCCGACCGGGATCTGAAGGACGCCCGAATCGGAATCCCGCCGACAGATAAAAACTTTGTTCGTCCTGGAAGCTTCTTCCCTTTCCAGGCCGACGGCCTGGGCGTGGAGATCCAGGAAGGCGCCGGTCGCGGTCGACGGGAAGACCTGATCGATCGACGATTTTAAAACCTGATAAGCGTCTGAAAGCATTAAAACCAAAACGCGGATCTGAAGATCATAAGCCCCGCCTTCCTTGCGGTTCGTAAGTTGCGAACCGAAGTCGATTAATTTCTGTTCGAATTCGGCCTTTAGGTCTTCAAATGTTTTGATGATTAATTCATTCATGGGATCCGCCTTATAGTGTTACGGTCAACGGGAAAATATTTCCATTAATAAAGAGAGAAGCAAGAAGCGAAACGTCGTCGTTTATCGGATCGGTTTGAACTTCGATTTCAACGTCTTCAATCCGGTCGTCCAGAAGGATCGCGTTCTTCATTTCAGAGATCAGTTCTTCGACAGACGAATCCGCGATCGCTTCCTTTATTTTCGAAAGGTAATTCCATCCAAAATCATTAAGCCCCATTCTTTGAACCGTCCCGATCTGGGTTCGAAGCCGGATCGCGGCGTCCTGAATGACGACTTCTTCGTTCTTGATTAGCATAGCGTCGCCGGTCGTTTCGTCGATATAGGTTCGACCCGACTTCAGATCGATCTTAACGTCCAGGGTGTCGGCCATTATTCGACAAGTCCTTTCCCGTCGTTCGATTGTTTCGCGGAAACATTACCGACGGTCGCCGTGACCGAAAGATTCGTCGGCCCGGGCGCGTGAACCCCGCCCAGGGAATCCGTTCCCGCCCCGTTGCCGGTAACACTATCCGAATCAAGCGAAGTTTCGACGCCCTTGATTTCGATCTGGGCGACGATATATTCCATGATTTTCTGACAAAGGGTTTTAACCTGGGCGACGGCCGCGTTCCTGGCGGCGACCTGGGCGGCCGAAGCCCCGCCAGGCGCGGCCGGAACGATCGCTTCGGCCAGGGTTGAAAGTTGTTCGTCGACGACAAGCGCCATTTTATAGGATCCCTGTTTTGAAGTCGGCGTCGACGATCGGCGGAATTGAACCAGAAACGGCGGAAGTCGGCGCCCCCATGTTTCCCAGGTGTGTATGAAGAAGGAACTTCGCGACGATCGTTTCAAGATCCGTGTTAAAGTCCTTCGACTTAAAATTAATCTTTTCGCCTTTAATTTGCAAGATAACCCCGGCCGGTGTTTCGATCCTGAATTCGTCCGCCGTCCCGTCTGGGAACTTCAGGCCTTCGCCAGTCAGGCCGACGATATAGGGGAACGACGGATCCGAATACATGAAACCCAGGCGGACGATCGATCCGGCCTTCGGAGTGCAATAAACGACGCCCCCATTCCCGAAGGTTCCGACGACAAGAGGAACGTCGATTATTTTGTCGAAGGAAGTGTCGGGCGACATATCCTTCAGAAGCGGTTGAAGATCGGCCGAAAAAGCCTTCCCCGCGTCGTCGACCGATCCGCCCCTGAAGTTGACCTTGATGATCCTGGCGAACAGGACGCGGTCGAACTTCCCGAAGGCCGGTTCGATCATGAAAAGCGCCCGGCGGATAACCGCTTCAAGCTTTTTCAACGGAGATAATTGATTTTGATTTGTTTCCATCTACATAAATCCGGTGTGTGTTTGCAACGTATTTCTGATCAAGGATCGTGAATTCGGAATAGACTTCAAGTTCGGGAATAAAGAAGGTTTCCAGGATCCCGTTTTCGAAGCGAGTGAAATCTTTTCCGTTGAATTCGACGTCGGTCTTCTTCTTGTTTTGAACCGATGTCTTCAGGACAAGTTTTCCGTCTTTATCAAACCAAGGCGCGAACCCCAGGCCAAAGAAATGATTCGCCCGAATAATTTCTTCGTTCGCGGATCCCCCGGCGATCAGGTAGGTATGACGGCGAACCGGCGCGACGTTTCCCAGGGAATAAGAAAGCCCGGTTCCTTCCAGACAGTAGCGAATGACGTCGGCCGCCCCGACTTTATTGAAGCTTTTCTTCAAGGGTTTTGTCTTCAGTTTTTCGGCGTTCCCCCGAACTTTTAAAATGACGATCGTCGATTCGAAGACTTCATAAACGACGCCTGTAAAAAAGCGGGAAGGTTCGGATCCCAGGGAAAAATCGGCCGAAAAGAATTGACCCTTCTTGAAGGTGTCGGAGAATCGGCCGTCGGCGTTCGCCAGTCTGACTTCTCCGTATTGCATAAAGGAAGACGAAGTCGTCAGGTCGATCAGGCGGATCAGGTTCTTCGAAGCGTCGTCTTCGATTTCGGTCGATCCGACCTGAAGAAGCTTTCTGATTTCCATTTTAAGGCGCGATTATTGGAACGGCGACCGGGTTTGAAGGTTCTTCGATTTTAGCTTTTTCCCTTCCGCCCCCGGCGCCCTTCTGTTTTGATTTTGGGTTTTCTGGTTCTTTTTCTGTTAAGAAAAGGTTGAACTGTTCGAAGTTGAAAGACCCGTCGATCTTGCCTTCGATCCCGGTTCCCATATTGCATTTAAAATCAGGAATCATGACATAATTGATATTGAACGGCCGACCCTTCCCGATCAGAAGCGACCGAATTTTGAAGACCTTTTCGATCGGCTTGTCGGATCCTAACATTGACATTAAATCTTCTGAAGCTTCCCCGCCCTGCCATCTTGTTACAATTCTTACGAATTCTTTCGCCTTCTGGACGGCCGTCGAAAAATTGTCGTCAAGAAAAGTGAAGTCCGCCCGGCCAGTGATCGGCTTCGTCCCCCGGTTCACTTGATAAACCTGGACGATTTCGTTTCCGCCGGTCTTGACTTTTGAAGTCTTGATCGGCTTGATCTCCATTTTGTCTTTGTCGAACTTTTCGACATTTATTCCGCCGTTTATTTCGAACCCCTGGAAGATACCCGGGATCCGGCGGCCATTAATGAAGACGAAACCTTCGGCGTCCCGGCCTTCCTGAAGGCTTGAAGCATAAGTCAGAGGGTTCGACAGGATCGACTTGAAGCGATTATATTCGCCATTCGAAAAATTCTTTGTAAAACTTCCCAGAAGGATCCCGGCCGTCGAAGGAAGTTGAGAAAAATCTTCGTTCCGCGAATTGATATAGAAACCCATAAGCGCCCCTTCTTATCCGACCCCGAAACCCAGGGACAAGTTTTCCAGATCGGCGGCCAGGTCTTCGCGGCTTCCGACGTTCGGAAGCGTGATCGATCCGATCGTGACGTTTCTTGAAACGCCCTTTCCGCCAGACCCGACGGCCGCCTTGATCGCGTCGGTCGCGAAACCATTGTCTTCGATCAGGCTTCTTTGACGTTCGGAAGCGAAAATATCGATCGTTTCAAAGGTCTTCTTCGCCCCATTTTTGGCGGCCGCGTTCATGTCTTCCCAGAAGCGATCTTCGGCCGAAAGCGTCTTCTTGTTCGCGTCCTTCAGGGCGTTCGCCTTGATCCCGGCCGCCTTCTTCGCGGCTTCGGCGATCTTGATTTCGGCCTTCGTCAGGCCGGTCGCGGGAAGGACGATCCCAGAGTTTAAGACCGGCCCGGCGCCTGGAAGAAGACCGGCTTCAAAGGTCGCGGGATTGATCCCCTTCGCCTTCAGGGCGGCTTCTTGAAGGGCGCGCGCGTTCGCGGCCCGAAGGTCTTCGCCTTTGTTTGCTTCCATCCGGTTCGCCAGTTTTTGACGATCATAAACAAGCTTTCCGATGAAAGCGGCCGACGCGGCCAGGGCGACGGGCAAGCCCCCGCCGATCCCGACGATCGCCATAATGGCGACCCGAAGGGCCGAAAAGACCTTCAGAAGCGATCCGCCGGTCTTCAGGATAACCCCCAGGGCGAAGTTCAAGGATCCGGCCCCGATCAGAAGCGGCCCGGCGATCGTCGCGCCTTTAATAAGCGATTCGAAAAATTCTTTATTCTTTCCGATCCCGGCGCCCAGTTTCGAAAGCCAGGGCGTCAGGCTTTCGCCCAGGGAAACAAAGGCCGGAAGGGCGGCCATTCCGACAGTTAAGATCATGTCGTCCAGGCGCGCCTTCATGACCTTCATTTTTTGGGCGTTGCCTTCCTGGGCTTTCCCGTATAAACCCAAAGACTTCGCCCCGGCCGAAGTCGCCGTTTCCATCTTTTTAACGGTTTCATTAAAGGTCGCCGATTGCGCGTCAAGGGTTCGAAGGAAGGTCGCGGCCCGTCTTTCGTCGCCGACAAGCAATTGAACAGACCTTGAAGATCCTTTTGTGACCTTCTGGAATCGTTCGAACCATTTCTGAAGCCCCATTTTTTGCATGGCGGTTATTGAAAAGATCAGCTTGTCCGGCCCGGCCAGTTTTTCGTTAAGGCGATCCAGTTCGTCGGCGGCGTTTTTCGAAGGCGAAGCGATCGCGTTCAATAACGCCTTTAGGCCGGTGAAGGCTTCTTCCGTGTTTCCGGTGACTTTCGTAACCGTTCCGATCGAAGCCAACATTTCCCCCGTTGAAACCCCGAACTGGGCGGCCGTCGCGGCCGCGTCGCCGACAGACGCGGAAAGCTTTTGAAGGTTCGTCTTTCCGACGTCGTTCGCGATCTGAAGTTGATCGGTTATCTTCAAGACTTCGGTCGTCTTCATTCCGTAACCATTTAGGACGGCCGTCGCCCCGTCGACGACGGTCGAAACGTCCGCGAAACCGCCGACGGCCGCCTTCGCGGATTTAGTAACGAATTGCATTGCTTCGCCCTGGGAAATTCCGGCCGAAATAGAATCATAAAGCGCCTGATTAAGTTCGGCCGTCGAAATCCCGGTTTCTTTTGAAAGGGCGCGAATGTCCCCGCCGAACTTATCAAGGGCGGCCGTCGCCGGGCCGTCCATCATGGTCGCGACCTTCGCCAGGCCTTCTTCGAAGTCGGCCGCCTTCTTCGCGGCGAACCCTAAAGGCGCGGTTATAGCGGCCCCCGCGAAAGTCATGGACGTTCCGATTTCCTTCAGGCGCGACCCGGCCTTCGTCATATTGTCGGAAAGGTTCTTTATTCCGCCGATCTTCTTCTGGATCTTTTCAAGGTCTTTAACGACTGAGTTCGCGGCCGAAGTGACAAGGTTTGTCGCCTTGATCGGAAGTGAAACGGTGTAAGATCTTCCGGCCATGTTTTATTTTCTTCCGAAGGCTTTCGACAGGGCCGAAAGTGTCCCCTGTTCGATTTCTTGAACTTTAAATCTGAAGATCCGGTTCGCCCGGTCGATCGCGTCCATGATGGATTCCCCTTCGTCCTGTTTTTTCAGGGCTTCTTCGATCAGGTCTTCCCCGGCGTAAACCCTGGCGAAGTCGATCAGGTCGGCCAGGGTGTGAACCCCGCCGACTTCAATTACAAAGGGCGTTTTCTGGCTTCGTTCGCGAAACCGTGTCCTTCGATTAACTTCGGCGCGATCGCCAGGGAAAGCGCCGGAAGATCTTTAAGGAGTTCGAAGTATTGATCGCGGGAAGGTGTGACAATACAGTCCAGACAAAAGGCGTCATGATGCTTTAGGCCGTCGCGGCCCTTGTTCGAATTCGCTTCCGAAACATAGCGGGAAACAAGGGCGTTCGTCGGGCGCCTGAAGATCGCTTCGAAGGTTCGGCCGTCGTCCAGTTCGACCGTGACGATCTCCATTTTGAGATCGGGGAAAGCCTTCTTTGCTTCGGCGATCTGTTCTTCCGTGATCGGCTTGAAGTCCATGATAAACCCTTTCGATTAAGTGAAGGGCGCCCAGGCCGGGCGCCCCGGTTTGAATTTTTTAGAGAACGGGGACGCCATTCAGGATGATCGGATCCAGGACGTTCAACGTCAGGCGCGCCTTCCTGATCTCCGTGTCGCCTTGTGTCGCGTCGGTTTCTTTCCGCGTGATCGAACAGGAAGGAAGGACGTCGACGCGGGGAATTCCGCGATCGGAATTCGAATAGGAAACCGTGATCGGGAAAGGCTTGATATTGAACAGACCCCCGGCGACGGCCGCGTAAATCATAAGCGTATCGAAGGATCCATAGGGAAGTTCGATCGAAGCTTCCTGGACAAGGTTTCCGCGACCGAATCCCCTGGGCGCGCGGCCGCGACCGTAAACGGCTTCGGTCGGGCTTTCGGTCGAATATGAAACGGCCAGGATTTCCAGATTCAAGCCCCAGACGGTGTCGATCCTGATCGATTCCCAGTCGAAAGTTCTTCCGTTAATCATGGTATAATTTCCTTTCGGTTTTAGGTTCGTTCGTTTTCGTTAGGCGCGAAGGGGATTCACAAGGCCGATCGTGATCCCGATGAAAGAAGCATGACCGTAAGGAATGATCCCGACTTCGACGAGAATTTCTTCGGTCGTCAAAATGTCCTGATCGGCCGGGATTTCGACGGAAGCCTGGACGATGTCGCGATCGCCGACCATGACATTCAAGGCGCCCTGAATATTGTCCTTCAAGGCCTTCGTCGAACCCTGGACGTCGGCCGGGTCGACTTTCATCTTCAGGAAGGACAGACCGGCCAGGCGCGCCAGGTTCGAAGCCTTGTCCAAGATCAGGCGCCAGGCGCATTTCTTGACGTCGCTGAAGGGATCGATCATCCATCCGTTTGTCGGGCGCCATCCGGCGACGCCCTTGAACTTCCTGACAGTGACGGCGCGAAGACCGTCAAGATCTTCGATCGTGGTGTCAGTCCATCCGGTTCGGGCGGATTCGACGTTCGGCAATTCCCCGGCGGAGAAAAGCCCCAGGTCGTCGGAGATCGCCAGGGCGGAACGGCGACCGGCGACAAGGCCGATCACGTTTCGCGGCTGAATGTCGTTCGCGTGATTCGGCCGGTAAAGATTCAGTTCGGAAGCGACGACCTGGATCCGGTCGGAAGAAACGGCGGCCATGACGGACTGACAGGCGACGATCATTCCGGCGGCCGAAGCGGAAATGGCCGGTCTGACCATTCCGTAACAATAACGGAAGTTCGGTTTCGCTTCGGCGGCCAGGACTTTCGCTTTCACGGATCCGACAAGGGCGGCCCCGGCCGGGTTCGAAACGACGATCGCGTCCAGGGTTTCGTCGGAAACAATGAAGGCGTCGACGGCGCCTTCGATCTTCGCGTCGGTAATGACGGGTGCGGTAACGGCGGCCGCGTGAGTGTCGCCGTCTTCGAAATAGACCGCCCCGGCGCCGGGAACGAAGGTCGCGACGATGTTTGTTCCCGGTATGGTATAGGTTCCGGCGGAAGGGATCAGGGTTTCGGGTGAATAGGTTAATCCGCCGTCGGTCGAATACTTGAATTTTCCTTCGCCCAGGCTTCCGCTTTTTGTGATTTCGAACTTCAGGGAAAGCGCGCAGGGGATCATTTTTGATCCGTCTTCCAGAAGCGTAATCGTTCCGGTCGAAGTCCCGACCCGTGTCGGAGTGACGGCGCCGATCGTGCCTTCAGTTGTCGGAACAATCGGATAAGCCAGGGCGCGACGGCCCCCGGCCTGGAAGAAGTCGATCAGATCGTCGGCTAAGTTGCCGTAACCGATTTTTTCGCGAACTTCATTCAGTCCGCCGACGGTGACGATCGATTCGGCGGTTTCGCTTCCTTCGACCGCGATCCCCGCGAAGGCGAAGATCCCCGACTGGGAAACGGGCAACATTCCCAGGTTTCGGTTATTGATATCGACATAGGCGTTCGGAAGGATCGGCTTGTTAGACATTGAATTTCCTTTGTTAAGGGTTCCTTATGGTTTTAAAATACCTTTTTTTCAATTCGTTCGCATTATTTTTCTTTAGTTGCCGACAGACAGGAAAACGTCGGGCGAAATCCAGTCAGGATCGATCGATATTGCGCCGGTATAGGGATCGGGAACGACGAAGATTCCGCCTTCGAATTCGACTTCGACTAAAACCTTTTGATTAAGTTCGGGAAAATATTGATTGTCGCCCCATTCGACCGGCCCCAGGTTGACGGCGATCTTATTCCCCCGCGTGTCGGCTTCGACCGTGACCCCGTCCAGGATATAGGCTATTTGGCCGTCATAAATGAATTTTCCGATATTCCGAATGAAGTTCCTGAAGTCCGCGTTCGCGGCCGTCAGGTTATGGTTAGAAAATTCGACGACAAAGGTAATTTTTTCGATCGCCTTTAACTGGCGACGACGTTCGCGTTCCTTCCCGTTCTTCGGCGCAATCCTGAAGGCGACTGAGTTCGCGGCGATCGCGTCGGTTATCGTCAATGATTTTCCGTCGGTCGCGACGGTAACGACTTTCGACCTTCTGTTTGAAACATTGTCGATATAATAATCGTCGACGACAACCCCGTTCACGTTGAAATTTCCGGTCAAACATTTAACCGTTGTCCCGGTGTTGCCCGTCGCGTCGGTTGTCCCAGAAAAACGGGCCGGGTATTTATCATGCGGATCCGTGTAATAGCGGATCGTTTCCTGTTGCTTTGTAAAATCCTGGGCGACCGAACCGCGCGTCGGCATGGAGAAGACCCGGGCTTCGCGCGCGCCTGAAGCCTGGCCCCGCGTGAAGGAAACATTTGTGATCCCAACCCTGTTCTTCAGGACGTCGACAAGGTAGTTCCGGCAAATTTCAAACATTACGCGACCCCAGAAACGGGAAGGGCTTTTTCAAGATAGCCTTCGATCGTATCAAGAAGAGTGTCGACGTCGTCGTCGCTTTCAACCCCCATGAATTCGCGAAGCGGCATAATCTTTCTTTGTCCGCCGTTGTTCGAAGGATAGTCGGAATGATATTTCGCGTATGTCTTCGGCGTTCCGACGACGACTTCTTCGGCGGAAGCGTCATAAGAAAAGGACTTGAAAAGATCCAGAAGCTTCAACGGCCGATCCCTGGGCGTTCGCCATCTTCGCCAGGACTGATTAAAATAGGTTTTTATCTTCGGCCATTTTTCGCCCTTCGGGCCGACCGACCGATCAAACCTTAACGCGATTATATTTAAAAGGTCTTCGCCCAGGGACGAATGAATTAAAAAGAAATCAAGCGCCTGGAGTTTTTCAAGCGCCTGGACGGCCTTCTTTGCGCGGAATTGAATGTCGACTGAAATCATTTCGCCGACCCTCAAAATTTGTCAAGGGTTTCCTGGCTGAAGATCGCGTCGGGATAAGAAGCGACGACGTTCGTCGCGGGGACGGTCGCCCCGGTTCCGCCGGTCGCCCCGATCGAAATCTTGCCCTGGGAAATCTTTTCGTATCGCATTTTGATCGCGTCTTGCCCGGCATTATAAAGGGCTTCGTCGGGCGTGTTTTGAAGATATCCCTTCCGCTGAATCAAAAGCATGATCGCGATCGTCATGCAGTCGACTTCAAAATAGGGCGGCGGCGTCGGGTAAGGTGTCGGGTATCTTTCTTGAATGTAGCCGTCGATCAGGTCGGAAGCGTCGTCAAGGGCGCCTTCCAAAACCGAATCGGTGATCGCCGTGAAGGCGTCGACGCCTTCAAAGTTCGTCAGGCGGATCAGAAGTTCGCTTGAATATTTCGCCTTTGTCCCGGCGACAGTTGCATACATTTTAACCCCAGGAAAAAGTCGAAGGGCCGACGGCCGGGCGCGGGATGATTCGCCAGGCGCGCCGACCCTTCTGTATTTGCTTCGTCTTCTGGCCGGTTATGCAATGCAAGCGGAAAGGTGATAGCCGAAGTCTTCGGCGATCAACTTTTCAACGGACTGGTGTTCGACCTGGACGACGCGGCGGCCGCCGACGCCTTTGGTCGGATCGTCCCATTTCCGAACCTGGAAAGTCGCGGATCCGGCGATCTTCTTCGCGAACAGGGCGCCGAAGGCGGGTGTCTTCAGTCCCAGGGCGCGGGGAACGTAGGCCAGGACGCAGGACTTCCCCCAGACGTAGGACAGGGAGGGATCCTTCGGAAGCTTCGTCGAAGACTTCCTGGCCCCGGCGACGACGACCCTTTCCAGGCCGAAGAGTTGCGCGACCATTGCTTCGGTCGCGATCTTCAGTCCGGTGAAACCCCCGCCGATCGCGGCGAGAATGTTCGCGTTGAATTTCAGGGCGTCCCAGACCGGCCGGGAAACGACCATGACGTTCGGGCGAACGAACATGGCATTGGCGGCGGCTTCAATGTCCGTGATCGGCGTTGAAGTCGTCGACCATTTCGTCGAAACGGCGGCCGTGTTTGTCGACATGGCGGCGACGACGGCGGCCGCGCGGATTTCCCGGCCCAGAAGGATCGCGTCCGTCAGGGCTTCGGTTTCTTCCATTTCCGGCTTCAGGGGATCGTCGGCGTTGTCGATGTCGTCCTGGGTGATGAAACCGCGAAGACCGTAATCCTTCACGGAATAAGTGTCGGTTGTCGTCGCGAACTGGAGTTCGTGCGCGTCCGCGTTCTTCGAAAGCTTGTCGTCGACGACCTGGAAGGCGTTCCCCTTCTTGTAGATCGTGTAGAGATCGGCGCCCTTGGTGACGGGCCGTTCGGGAAAAAGAACCTGGGCGACGAAGGCGTCCTGGCGGTACGCGATTGAAACGTCCGTCAGGCGCTGATCGATATGGCCGAGCTTTGTTTCCGACATGGTATAATTCCTTTTTTGTTAAGGTTCGCGGTTTTGTGTTACGGGATGACGACTTCGTCCGTGGTGACGACGACTTCGATCGCTTCGTCGGGATAACCGTTGTCCAGGGCGATCGCGACCCGTTTCGCCAGAGTGGAAACCCCCATGACGGCCAGCTTTCCGGCCGAATCGGATCCCAGAAACTGACCGGCGGTTGCGGTTGTTCCCAGGATCGCCAGGGTGACTTCTCCGATCATGGCGTATGAAGCGTGTTCGCCGACGGCGAAGCTTTCTTCCTGGGCGACGTTGCCTTTTGTGATCCCCAGACAGTTCGCGTCGGCGGTTCCGATCACGATCCCCTTTTCGGCGGATCCCTTCTTGACACAGTAACCGGCCTTGATTGCGGCGGTTTCGACGACTCCGGTTTTGCAAGACATGGAATTTCCTTTGTTAAAGTTTCGGGTTCGGGTTTACTTCTTCGCGGACTTGATTTTCGCGCGCGCCTGGATCAAGGCCTGGCCGAAGGTGAGTTTCGAATCGGCCTTCATGATCTTGTCCGCTTCGGCGCGTTCTTCGGAATAGACGGCTTCGTCGCCCTGGGCGCCCTTGTCGTTCGTTCCGCGATATTCCCCGGCGGGTGCGGCGACGATATTCGCGACGAAGGATTTCATGGCGGCCAGGAAGGTCTTCTTGACCTGGGCGTCTTTGCCGTCGGCGCCCTTCTCCGTGAATTCGATTTCTTTTGCGGGATCGGCGGAAAGAAGAACCGGGCGAAGGATCGCGACCTGGGCGGGTGTGACCTTGTCGCCGAATTCCTTGATCGCGGCTTCGACGTCGGCGGAATAGGCGGCGACCTTCTGGGCGTCGGCGGCCTTCTGGGCGAATTCCGCTTCGGTCGCGGCCTTCGCGTCTTTCGCGGCCTTGTCGGTCGCGGTCTTCAGGGTTTCGGCGAACTGGACGTCGGCGGCCTTCTTCGCGGCTTCGGCGGCCTTGTCCTGAATTTCCTGGATCTCTTTTTCAGTGTATTCTTTCACGGGATTCCCCTTCGGGTTAAGGTTAAAATCATATTCCTTCTGGGTTTCGAAATGATCGGCGGAATAGGCGCCCTGATAAACGTCCTGAAGACCCTTGACGGCCGGTGTCGCGGCCCCCAGGAAAGCCAGGTGATGTAAATAAAAGCGACCTTCTTCGTCGGCGCGGATCCCGATTGACCGCTTTTTAAAGCGGCCTTCGCGGACAAGGGAATCGAAATCGGTCGCGACTTGCTTCAGTTTTGCGTAAAGCGTCGAACCGATCCGCTTCAGGCCGGAAACCCAGGCGGCCGCCGGGCGGTCGTTATGATCTTCGCGGATATGTCCCAGGGTGACGGGCGGTTCATGACTGGCGGGATTGAAGGTCGAAACAAGATCGTCGAAAACTTCTTCGGTTAAGTCGCCTTGCGGGAAGGTTCCGGTCTTCGCGACTTCGAACCAATCTTCCAGGGCCGAAAATTCTTTCGCCGGGTTCTTTTTCATTTATTGGAAATTTAATCATTTTTAAAATATTCGGCAAGTTATTTTTTTTCAGGCCGGAACTTTGACCCGTTCAAGATCCTGTTTTTTTATCGACCGAAAGTGATTCGGCGCAATCTTTCGCCCGGCCGCGACGGCCAGACCGGCGACGCAATTACAGGGGACAGTCGTTCCCAGGCGGTCATAAATCGATCCGGTCGACTTCCGGTAATGACGATAACCGGGGATCGGAAACATTCGAACCGGCCCAAACATGGATTGAAATTTCCAGTCCCTTTCGGTTCCGTTCCCTTCCTTCCAGTCGGTCGGAGTAAGGATCCCCATGTCGGGCGGTTCGCCCTGGGCTTCCTTCATTCCGTCGACGTAGTAACAACAATTTTCACAATGTTCCTTTTCTTCGTCGGGAAGGCCGACTTCAGCCGTAAAACCTGGATTCATTTTGTCCCCCTTCTTTCCCATACCTGATTTTGTTTCATAGACAGGGCGTTCGAAAGCGTCGCCTTTAGGTCGATCGACGCGGCCCGTTTTTTCTTCTTGTGTTTCCATCCGGCTTCAGTCCCCCAGAAAAGATTCATAGCCTTTTCCAGAGAAAGGCGAATGTCCAGGCCGGGATTATATTTTTTCATTTCGGCCATCCATTCAGGATCCTTCATGATTTCCGTCCATTGCCTTTTTAATTCGGCCGAATAGACGGCGAAGTCTTCCTTCCAGGTCTTCGGTTTCCCCCCAGTCCCCCCTTCCCCTCTTTCTTCTTCTTTGTCTTTAAGATTTAAAGAATCCTTATCCTTATCCTTATCCTTAACGGTATGACATACCGTATCGGGTAGAGTATGGGATAGGGTATCGAATACAGTATCAAGAAGGGAAAGGTCGGAAAGGCGTTTTTTTACGTTATTATGAAACTTTGATTCCGTCAGGTGTCCATATTGAAATTTTATAAAGTCGACGACAAAAAGATAGTTTCCAGGATCGACCGCAAGAAGGCGGACTTTTTTTCCGTTAATTTCTTCGACGATTTTATTGTCGACGACTGTTCCGATCTGAAAAGAAGCCAGGCCGAAATCTACCTTCCAGATCCCGGCAAAGTCGCAATTATCAAGAATGTATTTCCAGAAAAGTTTTCCGACCGGCGAAAGTTCCCTATACCATTGATCGGCCCAGATTGTCGTTTCGGAAAGTCGCTTCGCCATCATAAAACCCCTTCAGAAAAGGGCCGTCCCAGGCCGGGCGACCTACGAGAGAAGCCCGACCTGGGAACAGTTCCGCCATGAAGACGAAACGGCCGATTATTTTAAAGGTGGTTTCGTAGGTCGCTTTTAATATAGCGAAAGCATTTCAAGAAGTCAATACGCAAAATATAGGGCTTCGCGCGCGCGCGGCCACAAGTCAAAAGTCTTTCCGTGAAAGTTCACAGTTCAAAAGTGAATTTACCAGGAAGAAGTCGGCCATGATCGGATCTTCCCTGGGCGCCGGGCGACCTGTCTTCGCGTCCCCGTCGTCCCTGGCCAGGGCTTTCAGGAATTTATAGACGAAGGTTTCTTGAAACATTAAAAGGCCTTGAAGGTCTGAAGGCCGTTGATCCGCTTCAGAAGGTCGGCCGCGTCCTTCCCGGTTTCCATTTCTACAAGGACATTTCGGCGGACGACGACAAGACAGAAGACCGGCCCCCGGTTGTCGGGTATGAAACCGAAATAGTATTCGACGACAGTTGTTTCGTTCGTCGCCTTGTCCTTCTGGAAGTCCCGCCAGACCGCAAGTGGATCCAGGACGATCGCGGCCGCGACGTCCATTTTCTTTTCATTTTCCAGGGCGCCCAGAATCCGAGATCCGAAGGTCGTCGGATAAGCGTCGATCGGCTTCAAGGTCGCCCGGTTAAGGTTTGGCGACGCGGCCATATAGTTTGATTTTACAAGAAGGGGAAGGGCGTCAAGAAGTTCGACGATTTCTTCGTCCCTTTGTTGACTGAAGTTCAAGGGCGCGGTCTTCGTTTCTTCGGCCATTAAGTAACCCCCTTTCCTGATATTTTCGCATTTCGATCCAGACGTCAAGGCATGATGATTTATAATCTTCGTCCGCCGTTATTGCGCCTTTAAAGCCATCGTAATTTATTTTTTCGATTTGACCGATCATGAATTTTCTGAAGTCGTCGCGGCTAATTACCGCCCTGAATTGATAATCGGCAAGGCGCGTTTCTTGAATGTCCGCCAGTGGAAAAAGATCTTGAAGGTGTGTATGGCTTCGGGATCGAACAAGAAGAAGAGTGTCAGACCGGCGGAAGGCGACGACAGAAATAAAACCTTTGACAGTAAAGATCCACAAGTTGAACCCCCTTTCGAATTAAGCCTTTCGAAGATATTCAAGGGCTTTCGCGTGTCGTTCCGGCCCCTGTTCAAGATAGTTATAAAGCGGTTCTTCCGCCCAGATTTCTTTTTCGGTCGGCGGTCTTAATATATAGATTTTGTTCTTCCAGGTCAAGGCGCCGGTCTTCTGGAATTTACCCTTGATATTCGAAACCCTGGGCCGGTCGATATAATCATTCGGCGCGTCCCAGTCCCAGGTAAAAACAAAAACTTCATTCAGTTTTTCCACAAGATCCGCGACGACTGTTACCGCGTTGTTTTCCGTGTTTTCGATCACAAGGCCGTCGATCAGGGCGGCCCGTTCAAGTTCGGTTAAGGGTTTCATTTATAGCCTGTCTTTGGATCGAAGTTTATTTCCTGGCGAAGTTTGACGACGTCGCGAACCTTGCGGCCGCCGGGAAGGGTTTCTTCGTAACCGTGTTTTTTAAGGACGGCGATCACTTTTTCTTTTATTTCGTTGGATTCTACCGTGATATAGCGAAGACCTTCAAAGAAGTCGACCGACCCCTTGAAGTTCGTTTCGTTATCTGAAGAAATATCCGCGAATCGTTTATATTCGGGCGTCGAACTTTTTCTTTGAACGATATTCGCCTTCTTCACGTTTCCCCAAGAATCCCCGAAATAACTGACCGCGTCCAGGCGGCGGATTTTGTCGGGATCGTAAATAATCCCGGTTCGCGGAAGATTAAGGGCGTGTTTTATCCGAAGGAAGCAATAATTTCCCCCGCCTGTTTTAACGTCTGAATTCGGAGAGATCCCGAAGGTAACGATTCCCCGGTCGATCCTTTCAAGTGTCGAAAAGTATTTCCCGCCCGACGAAAGAATCCGATCTATAACGACGTCCCAGACTTTGTCTTTATCTCTCTCTATTCCGTTTACTTCGGTCGTCCCCAGGGCTTCATGAGTTAGACTATGGGTTCGACTGAAGTCGTCGAAGTCCTGGCCTAAATCGGTTTCAAGGCGTTTCGGCGCCATGCGGACGATCGCGCCGTCGCCCTTCGCGCCTTCCCTTCTTCCGATCGGGTTATAGTCCGGTTCTTTGTCGACGACGAAGTTTTCAAGCCCCCGGCGTTTCCCGATCAGGTTGACGTTATTTTTCAGAAGGGCGATCCGTCCTTCCTGATCCTTTATTTTCGCGGCGTCTTCAAGAAGCCGGTCGACATTCGCGGGATCGAACTTCGCGATCATTTGATTTAGATAAAGTTCTTCGACGTCGGCGAACTTCGGCGCGGTCGTTTCGATTCCCAGATCGTCGATTATGTCCATGATCTTTGTCGTTGCCCGACTGGCCGGGCCTTCGACCCTGACGGAAACCCGGCCAGTATAGGCGAAGGCGTCCTTATCCGTGACAAGTTGGATCCGCGATCCCTTGTAATTCGATTCAAGAATAATGTCCATCGGTTTGACGTTTGCCCCCAGGGCGACTTTGTCCGTTTCAAAAACTTCGCCGTTTTTGAATTCGGAAATCCTGGGAACAAGTTGCTTTTTGTGAAACTTCATTCCGGCCTTCGCGGTCGGTTCGGGCTGAATCGGCGTCGGCAAAACGTGACCCTGGAAAAGGCCTTCTTTCTTGAAGACCGGCGCGATCTTCTTTTCCAGGGAAGGCTTCAAAGCTTCTTCCATAGCGTCGATCCAGGATTTATAAAAGACCGAAAAGTCCCTGGCGACCTGGGCCGGATAGTTCCCCAGTTTGACCATTTCAAGAAGCGTCGATTCAACGGCCCTAAATCTTGTTTTCGCTTCTTCAAGCCATCCGTTCGCGATCGTCGTTCCCAGGGAATTGCCGTTTCGTTCGGCGACCTTGATCTTCCGAAGGGAAGCCAGAAGGGATTCGTTCAACGGAGCAAGATCGGGCGCGTTTATCGGTTCTTCGGCGCTGATATCCCTGAATAACTTCTTCCAGTATTTTTCGCGAAGCTTGAAGGTCGCGGTCGTTACCTTCTGGCCGGAAGGATCGAAGGTTTCCCTGAAATTGATTTGCTGATCTTCGATCGCGCCTTTGTCGCCTGGGACGTTATAACCGACCGACTTCGATTCCGTGATCTTCGCCTTGTCCTTCGCCGTGACCTTCTGGGCGCCCCGTTCGAAGTCCCGGGCTTCCTGGCTTTCTTTCTTCAGGCGTTCGAAGACTTCGTTCGAAGTCGTCGCGGCTTCTTCCTGGGCGGCCTTGTCGGCGGCCTTCAGGGCGTCTTTCTTCGCCTTGTCCTGGGCGGCGGCTTCCTTCTGGGCGGCGATCGCTTTATCCTTCGCGGCCTTGTCGGCGGCCGTCTTTGCCTTCTTCGCTTCGGCGGCGGCGGTCTTCGCGGCCTTCTGTTCAAGCTTCCCGGCGGCCTTCTGTTCGGCGGCCCAGGCTTTAACGTCGTCCCGACGGGCGATCAGTTTATCGGCCAGGGCTTTCTTTTCGGCGGCCGTCCCGTTCGAAAAGGCGTTCACAAGTTTCCGAATGTCGGCCGACTTGATCTTCCCGACCCGTTCGGCGCCGGGTAAAAAATCGGCCGTTGAATAGTTCCTGAAGACTTCGAAGGCCTGTTTATTAGCGCCTTCGTCCAGGAAGGTCTTCAGTTCGACGACCTTGTCCCCGAAAGCGGCCCCCTTCGGTTGTCCCTGGGCGCGGAACTTCAGGGATCCGCCCTGATCGACCCTGAAGGCCTTCTTCTTCCCGGCGACTTCCTTGATCATCATGTTATCGTA
>Ga0209820_1000024_pt1 | contig 39619 bp, 60 predicted proteins | sample PPLLak21cMay2015_FD_187254 | JGI IMG/M metagenome (GOLD analysis project Ga0209820, IMG submission 187254) | Freshwater sediment microbial communities from Prairie Pothole Lake near Jamestown, North Dakota, USA - PPLs Lake P7 Core (1) Depth... | ecosystem: Environmental > Aquatic > Freshwater >...
CAGGCGCAGGCGCAGGCGCAGGCGCAGGTGCAGGCGCAGGCGCAGGCGCAGGTGCAGGCGCAGGCGCAGGCGCAGGTGCAGCCGGTGCTGGCAGCGGCACACCTTCGGGAAACGGAATTCCGAGTTCAGCCTGGCGACGAAGGACATCCTCCTCAGTGATCTCAGGCTCGATGGCATAACCCTCGGTCGGAGTCGTGTCTTCGATTCCGGTGACGGTCGCATTCGACAGCGGCAGCGGGTTCTTCGGATCGGCGCCGTTGGCAGCCACGACAGAGTTCGCCAGGTTTACGTTGCGCCTTGATCCAATCACACCGCCGACCAGGCCACCCGAGGCACCACCGATGAATCCAGCTTCGGCGACGCCGTCCATAATCCCGCGTTCGGGATCGTAGATCGACTTGGCAGCCATGTTTCCAAGCGTCTGCTCAAGCGACTCCTGGAGTCCTTCGCTTACTGTGCCCTCGATGCCGCCGCGAGCCATCTCCTGAGCGCGTTTCGATGCAGTCTGAGGAATCAGGCGCTCGACGAGATTGGCGCTGTACTTGCCCAGCGTGCTGCGACCAGCGGCGCCGGATCGCATACCCGGGATCTTGCCAGCAACACCCAGCGCGCCCTCGGTAACAGCACCGATCGGGGCCGTGGCAAGGAACGCACGGTTCTTCAGTGTCTCGGCGCGGCTGCGAAGATCCGAGGCGGTGTCGTAATCGCCAGCTGCCAATGCCTCGGCGATTCGTTGGTTGATCACACGGTCGGCGTCTTCAGCCCCAGCCTCACCGGCTTGGAGGCCGTACAGCGCGCCGGCGCCGATGGGGCCACCAACCAAGACACCTGGAAGCACCGAGAGCGTGCTTCCGACTCCGCCCATGATTTGAGCGGGAATCGTTTGCTCGACACCGGGAAGCGTGGGCATTACCTCTCCGGCTGCGATCATGCCCCGACCAGCCTGCGTGATCGGGCTGCGAGCAATCATCTGCTGCTGCTCTTCGGGGGTCACCTCAATCTCTGGAGCGCCAGCCTCAAAGATGCGAGCAAACCCCTTGGCAGCTTGGCCAAGTCCTTGAAGAGCCGCTTTCGGCAGTTGCGCCGCCTGGGCACCGACAGTCTCCAGTGTGCCGACTTCCCCCGCCCGAAACTTCGCAGCCTCCTCGGACTCCGTCTCTGCTGTTAGCTCCTGGCTACGGCGATCGAGCAAACCCTGACGAATCGCCTGGTAATTCTCACGGACGTAGGCCTGCGCTTGATCATCCGTAATACCTTCAGGGAACGCGAGCCGGCCAAGCTCGCGTCCGAAATCAATCTCGATCGCCATGGTCTTGAGTGTTATCGGCCCGGAAGCGGAGGCAAACCTTGAATTGACCGGAAGTCGATCACTCGGTTCGTGCCCTGCGGAACGGACGGTGCCGCCATTTCTGTGCGGATTCCACGGCGTTCAGCGCGGCGTTTGCGCTCCAATGCGAGATCGGCTTGAATCTGTTCAGGGGTTCGGCCGATCGCGAAAGCAGTGTCCTCAACAACCTCCAGATCACCCTGATCGTTGCGGCGAAGATTGAAGTCTTCGATACCTTTGTCCTGAAGGCTTTGCAGTTGCTTCTGGGCAGCATCGAGATCGTCAAAAATTCCAGGTTCCTTGGGGCCAGCGCCTCCGGTTCTCGCGACCTCCGCCTGATACTGTTCATCCGTCAGCTGGCGCTTGACCTTCTCTCCAGTCGGAAGCTCGCTCGTAATCGTAACCGTGGGTTTTGTGGTGGTAGCCTTCGGCATCGCCCGCATCCGCGCCAACGGACCCGGCTGGAAGCGCGCTCCATCGACCATTACATCTTGCGACGTGTCACGGGGTTCGCGCAGGAGATCCGGAGTCAGACCAAACGCGGGCGGAGCCTCTTCACCGGTGGGAACGTAACCGGCAGACATCAAGGCTCGCTGGGTAGCGCGCCGCTCGGCCATGCGTTTGCCGAGTGTGGTAGCACGACCTCGGAGAAATTCCGGGGAGGCCAGAATATCGGGCGACAGCGGCCCGGGCGCCTCACCTTCTCCTGCTAGCATACCAGCAGCTTCGGCGAATCGACCGGTCTGCTGGCGCGTCTGAGCGGCCTTGGCAGACGCAGCGAAGTCGATCTCACCATCGGGACCTAGGACAATGTCCTGCCCAAACTGACCAGCAGCACGCTCCAGCCGTGCTTTCCGCGCATCACCTCGCGCCGCTTCGCGTTCAGCGATAATGTCTTGATAATACTGCTGCCGAACACGCGCCTCTTCTTGGCGCGCTACGATCTCGTCGGCGCGACGTTGACGCTCCTGTGCCAGGCGGGCACCCGCCATGTACGAAGCTCCGATGTTTTCGAGTCCTGAGAAGGGGTTTGCCATAAATTAGCCTCCCATGAGTTTGCGTTGAGTCGAGACCAGATCGCTTTCGCCGCCTGTTGGGGTTTTGTACTGCGCACCCAGCTGTGCGAATCCAAGGTTGGTCAGGCCAGATCCGAGTGAGCCGAGGCCTTGTCCAACAACACCACCAGCACTTGGCATGGATGCCACGCCGGCCAACGCGTTCATGCGCGAGATGCGTTCTGACTCACGGAGGCGAGTGATGTCCTGCGGGGTGAACTCGTAATTCGCCACTGGTGCCAACGGCGTAGTGCCAAGGATGTTGGCAAACTGCTGACCTCCCGCCTGCTGCAACGCCAAGGACGTGCGGCCAAGATCGCGTGCCGTCAGATTTCTGGCGGCCTGACTGCCGGCAAACCCTCCAGAGAGCGCACGTCCAGCAGCCTGCCGTTGAACCTGCGCCGCGACATCGGCCGGCAGTTCTCCGCGAAGTAGTGCTAGCGCGTTCTGAGTGCGTTGGGACTGCCCTTCCTGATAACCGGGAATCTGAATGCCGAGGGACTCCAGAAGCTGGGCGCGGGCAAACTGATTGCGCTGCGCTTCCAATTCCCGTGTCCGAGGCGCCAGCTGCTCTGACTCTGCGACCATTGCTGGAATGTCGAGACCTGGGGTTTCTGCCGCCTGCCGCGCCTGCTTACGTGCAGAGCTAGCAGACGATGCTTGAAGACCCATTCCAACGCCTGCCGTTACAACGCCGGCTCCGATTGCTGTGGCTACGAATGACATGGTAAGTATTGGTTCTGCCTCACGTATGTGAGGTCGTTCAAAAGCTCTTCGTGATCCGTCTTGTTATCGAGGTTCAGGTGAACCGTGGTCCAGATCGTGTCTTCATGGATCAGCAACACCCGGCGAGTTCCGGGCTTCGTGATTCCTGAGTACGGCGCCGTGTACGTCACGTGCCCCTCGTTCTCGCTGACCACTGTGACCTTGCCCTGGGTGATGAAGAACGGGTTGTCGAACTTGTGGATGCGACTGGTGATCACTGACCCCGCCGGCATGAAGATTTCACGCACGTACATCCCCTCGGGGAATGTGTGCTTCAGTGGGCACTCCTGCGGAGGCAGGTTGGCAACGAATGCCTCCCAGCGGTCGAGGCGGTCGTCAAACGACACGGACTCGTTCGCAAGGAAGTCCAACCATGTCATCGGTTTTTCCAGAGCCATCTCCATCAGATGAACCCTCCAAACCGATATTGAATCTTCGCAGACCCGAAAGGTTGCACGTTGACCACCGTGCGCTCGTTCGGGCTGTAGGCTTCGAGTTCATTCCGCAAGCTCCGCAGGGCCAGCTGGATCTCGCGCTCGGCCTCGGTGTACTGATTCCGGTCCTCCTTCTGAATGGCCTTCATCATGTGCTTGATCGCCTGGAGATTACCGATGAACAGCCAGTCCGAATCCACGACTGCCGGAATGAAGTCCAGGCGCACGATGGCTTCAACGACCGTGTTGGTGCATGCCTCATCTGCTGGCACGCAGCCGTCGCCATGGTCGATACAGTCGTTCTGCGCTTCCGCGTTGCACCCGGAGGTGCCGCCGCAGACCTCAGGCATTCCGATCAGGTAGGTGCGGCGATACTCCGGATTCTGCTCACTCGGACCCCAGACGGCGATCTGGGTTTGCAAAAGGGTCGTCGGGTTGTACGCCAAGATCGTTAGGCTGCCTTGAGTCAACGGCTTCTGGGCACCGGTAAGGCCCGGTTGCTTGAACAGGTTGACTGTCTGAACGTAGGCGGTCACCGCCGGATTGGGTAGCGTGACGTACTCGCCCCACACGTACTCGCCGGTCACCGTATCCAGCGTGCGGATCGGGTGCCCGTTGGGGTCTAGCCCTTGGAGAAGCACGCGCTTTCCGGCGTCGGCCGTCAGCTGCGGCGTCACCCTGATGTAGCAGTTACCCACTGAATCCCGGAACTGGGTGACCATACCGCGATCCAGCAGCTGGTCCTGCTCGCAGCCTTCACGGCCGCACCCGGTGCGCGGTGCGCGTTCGTCAGTCTGGAACTCGTACCACTGGTTCTGGATCGGGATGTTGTAGCCGCAGACGTTCATCGCCTCGATCGTCTTGACCTCGCGAGGCCAAGTGATGCAGCCGGCGGTGACGCAGACGCGGAGCTTCTTGTACGTGCCCCACCACTTGCCCATGTCTGCCAGGCGCGCCTGAGCCTCGTTCAGCAGCTGGAGAAAACGATCGTCGCAGGTGGCGAGACCGACAGCCTGCGGGATCGTGGAGTTCTTGGCCTGGGCGAGGGTTTTTCTCATGTTATCGAATGGCTCGGGCCATCACCTTCCATTTGCCTTCGTCGATCAGGGTCAAAACTCCGGTGGTTTTTCCGTTCACGTAAATCCCTGAAACGAAGTTGTTGCGAACCATGCCGATAACCGTGGCATTGGAATACGAGGTAATGCGCAGTTCGCTTTGAGAAAGGTCTGTGCGCAGAATGCTTCCAACCGGTATGTAATCATTCAAGGCATACGTCGCATCGCCACCGGTATCCGTGCAGATGATCCCCACGTCCCACGTCAACGGATCGACGCCCAGGCCGTGCGAGAACGTGACCGACGATCCTGCTGCTGGGATGGCCTGATAGTTTGCCACCGGCGTAATGTACCCTGACTCCCAGACCGATGCCGGCGTCGAGTTGGTCCGCAGGAACTGGCGATCCGTTCCAGGTGCGAAGGCTGCCGGGCCGATATTCAGACCGGGATTCAGCAGCTGGAAGCGTGTGCCGTCGTACACGACAACGCACATCTGGCCGTTCACAATGTCGTTGGCCACAAGCGGCACGGTGCCGTACTTGGTGATCGCCTTGGCCGCCAATCCGTCGATTGAAAGCGTGCTAGCTCCGGTGTTTGCAGAGGCTGCACCGAACGCGTAGGTCGCGCCGGTTCGGTAGGCTTGATTCACTCCGGGCGACGCTGGTGAAAGCGTCACGGTGTAGACATTGGCAGCTCCGCCGCCGACACCGTAGGTAAACTGAGTTGTGAGCCGTGCCCAGCCAGCCGGTGCCGTCGTGTTGTACTTCAATACTTCGACAGGGTTTCCGTTGGCATCAAGGCGCAACCAGTAGAGCCCGAGATTGGCTGGCGCCACAGCGTTTGCTGCCCATTCCGGCGAGGTCGCAAACTGCGCAATCATGGCGGCCGCGAAGGCGTCCAAGCGATCTTGCTCGGATGCGAAGCAGGCAGGCGGCGGCAACACGCCGGCGGTAAGGTTGATCTCAGGCATGGCTAGATGCGGTAAACGTAATCGTTGGGCTTACACGGGCCTGGGTCGCATTCAAGCGCCAAACAGCCCTCGGGACAATCGAAATAGAAAAACTGCTCCAGCGGGGCAACGCAGCGCACGGGACGCCCCTGGAGGAATGACGGGCCGAACCGGCCGCCGTTGTTTACGACCAAGCTGTTTCCACTCAGGCGCCTGACCGTGTTGCAGCCAATCTGGATGTTATCGACGTACCGGAAGAAATTACCGGTATCGGAAGTAAACGGCACGTCTGGTCCAGGGCTTGCGCAGGTGAAGGTGTAGAGCGTCGGAGTGCCGGTCACGATCACCTCATCGTTGAACGAGGCGTTGCTAAAGCCTTCCACGGTAGCGTGATAGCCGGCCGCCATCTGGTGCGCCTTGTCCGTCGTGTACGTGGCGACCCCACCAGTGCGCTGGTATCCGATAGGGCGGATCTCCCACGGAAACCGGATCGGGCTGTTGATTCCAAGGAATCCGCCGGAGGTCGATGTAGCACCGCCAGGATTTGCGACCGTGAATGTCGTGGGTGAAGGTGTGCTAGCAACGGTGAAGACGCCGTTGAACGTGCCGTCGGTGACTCCAACTGTCGATATGGCCATGCCTACCTGGAGTTCGTGAGGCGATGCAGTTGTGAACGTAGAGATGTTAGCAGCGCGAGATGCGGCCGTAATCGGAATCTGGTAGTCCGTCGGGTAGTAATACTCCGACTTGTTTACGTCGTGGTTGTTGACCAAGAACACTGCATCCAGCGGCGCAAACGCGGTTTGGAAAAACCAAGAATCAGGGCCTGTCAGAAGGACATCGTTGTTCTCGATCAACATATCCTTGTGGGCAGCAATCAGGGTTGAGTAGGTCTCTGGGTTCGCGACTCCAACCGTTTGGATTAGCGTGTACCAATCCTGCACCGTCAGCGCGATGAACGCTGAGACGTTCAGTGCCGAGTTGTGATGGATATGGGTGCCTTTGTGCTGGTACGAATCGACGTAGAAGCAAGTTCCCCTGAATCCATCGAAGTTGTTGTAGCTGATGTCCATCCCGCTGGTTTCGCGGGCCGTGATAGCATGGACTGGGCTCTGCTGGTTGACCACGTCAGGACCACCTTGGACGCGGTTGTATTTGAACTCGCACTCCGAGGCGAAGATCCGCTGGCTGCGGAGCATGATCACCTGGCCGTCGAGGTAAAGGCCGGGTAGCACGTCCGGGCCACCTGTGTTTGCTGTGAATCGGAATGCGTCTGGAGTCGAAATAATGGTCAGAACACCGTTGAAGGTGGGGTTTGAGAATGCGTTGACCTGCACAACATCCCCAGCCCGCAGCGTGTGCTTCATCACACAGGTGTAGGTCGCCACTCCAGCTGACCTGGACACCACGTTAATCGGATTCACCAAGCTCGAATAGCCGCCGATCGCGCACTGAGTGTTGGCTTCAGCGTTTCCGGGATACAGCGTGCTCTGGATCGAGTTGCGCCCTTGGTAACTGAAGTCGTTGTTGAGAACCTTGGCGCCTGCCGTCAGGTTATCCACGTTCATTGGCAGAAACGATTTGACCAGGAACGTTTCGGCGTCCGCGACACCCACGCCGAAGTCGTAAAACTGGTTGTTCTGAATCAGCGCGTTTTCTCCGACAAGGTTGGTCCCGGCGACTGTGTAGGAAGAGTTGACGCCGGCGCTGGTCTGTAGAGTCAACGGGATGTTTGGTGCGCTCCAGGCGCGAGCGTTCTCGTTGATCACCTCGTAGGCCGATCCAAAATCTGCTATAATCCCTGTGTCTGGACCAGCATTGGCGCAGGTAAATTGCGCCGGAGACGGCACTCCAGTGACGACAAAAGTGCCGTTCAGCGTCGGGTCAGCGAACCCTGAAATGATCACCGTGTCTCCAGGAAGAAACGGGTGAACAAGCACAGTGTCATAGGTGGCGACGTTGGTAAACCGCTCGTAACCGATCATTGAAAACACCGTGGCGGTGCCGGCGTTCACGCAGTAGACCTCCTGCGCAGAAAGGAATCCAGCAACGACGAACGTGCCGTTCAACGCGGCATTAGAGTATCCGGTCACCGTGATCGTATCACCAATCGTGAATCCGAAATTCCATTGCGGATGCTTGGTGTAGATTGCGAATCCAAATTGATTGATCCGGCCTTGTGTTAGCACCACGCGCAAGTCCCGCTGAAATGACAACGGCGTGATATTTACGACCTGCCCAAACCCGACGAACGTCGCGTCGTTACCAGGGCCTGCCGTGATCACGTTGCTGATGTATTGCGAGATCGTGCTTACGTTCGTGTACGGAGCGGGAACAACTGGCGGCACGTACCCCGGCGTTGCGGAGGACTCGATGAAATGGGGATATGCCGTGTTGTACGTGTTGACACCGTTGGTGCGTTGCACCGAGACGATCTTTATATCCGCGACCGAGTTGTTGGCGTAGTTGCCGTCGAACGTGATGCCCTCGATCAGTGTGTTCTTGCAGTTCACGCCGTTCACTGGAACCCCCGCATACGCACCTGGAGCGCCAACCACACCGCTTCCAAGGTAATTCCCGAGGGTCTTCAGCATCTGGATGTTGAAGCCGAAAGTGTCCCCTCTTTTCGTGGAGGTGTGGTCAGCAAACTTCAGGATCGTCTTGCCAGCGCCTTTGCCAGTGAACGCGACGTTGTCGATCACGGGCGCATACCCGATCACGATCGAAGACGTGTATCCGCCGCCGATCAGGTTGATCCATCCGTCTTCGACAACGAGGCCGGAGTTAGGCCCTGGAACAGTCGCAGTGAATGTCGTTGGGTTGACAACGGCATCGACACGGAAGCCGAACTGGGCAGCACCGGTGCCGTTGAACGTGCCGTCTGTAAACCCGTAAAGGGTGATTTTCTCTCCGACCACTAGGCCGTGCGGTGTAGCCGTTGTGAATACTGCAACCCCACCAAATCGAAATCGGCTGGTAATCTTCGCTCCCGGACTCGATCCCAACAAAAACGTGCCGACGGGAAAATCGCATCGGCCGGCCGCAATCAAGCACTCGTTGATCGCCCAGGCGCTGTTGCGCAGCCCGCAGGGATCGGCACCGTAATCGACTGGGTTTGAGGAAGGCATTTTATGCTGAGAGTAGCGGACAGGCGACGCGACTGAGGTCGCCGTAAATATCCTCCTGAAGGCGTTGAGCAACCATTGCCACACGCTTGAGGCGGAACCGGCCCGTGTTGACGTAGCGAAGTTGGAACTCATAGCCATCTCTGGTAAACCCGCCGGTCTGCACGTCGCACTTGTCCGGGGGTTGCGGAAGGGCAATGCGCGAGCGCGTAGGCGGCTGGTAGTATTTGACCTCCTGGCAGTTGATCACCGCCGGAGGGCAGGAAATCTCACCGGGCTCGCAGTTGCGGTACTTGGCGCAGTCCTTGAACTCGGCCCACGGCTGCCAGCACTCGCCTTCGTTGGCCTTGAAGTAGACCTTGGATTCGATGTCGCCCATCACCTGGTCGTACCACTGCTCAGCGCTCACTAGGCGCTTCTTGTTGGTGGGCTCTGCGAAAGTCAGCGAGCGCGTCTCAATGGTCCAGTCAATCGGCGCATCATCGAACCCATCGAAGTCAAACTGGCCGTTCTTGGTGACCTCGTACAGACCGATGTAGTCCTGGTTCAATCCAAACATAAAGCACCGCTCCGTGCGCTTCACTCGAACCGTGACCATTTGAAATACGTCAACGCCTGTCCAGATACCTTCCCATGCAGGCGGCAGCTTTCGGCCCATGCCCGAGACGAGGTCGAAATCCATCACGACAAGACCACCATGGACGATACCACGGTTGTTGATCTTGCGCGGCTGGATGGTCATCAGCATCCGGTTGTCGAAGTTCACCGCGCTAGCAGCTGTCAGGTAGAACTCAGTGTCGTAGGCCAGCGCCCGCACGACCTGCCGGCTAATCGGCGTGTTGCCGAACTCCGTAAAGTCGCGGCGAGCGTAGATCAACGATCGGATGCCGTCCTGCGCCCGGAAAATCAGGTCGCCGTTTACCGCAACGATGGACTCTTGGTTGAACGATCCAAAGTTCAGCAGGGCGAATCGCTGGATCGGATAATCGAGATCCTTCCAAACATCCCGATCGACCGGGGCGTTGAACGCGTAGGTGGCTGTCGGGGTAAAGACCAACAGGTCGCCGTCTCCCAGCGACGTGTCCAGGTTGGCAGCAAACGCCAGTCCAGTGATCGGGCCGTTGGAGACTGCAAACGCGCCGCCTTCATTGAGGAACGTGTTCTCAGTGAATCGAATGACGCTGTCGCGCCCGTAGCCCGGATCGCCGTAGACCAAGTCACCGCCGTAGTATTCTGAACCGTTCGCGACCCAGAGGCGCCCCTTGCCGTAGGCCATGGGGCCACCAACAGGGACTTCATCGCCAGTTGCGCGCCGCAAGGTTGAACCGTTGTAGAGATACGGCTGGTTCTGGCGATCCTGAATGACCAGCCAGTTCTCTGCCTGCTGAAAGTAGACGTGCGACGCTTGCGGATCGTTGGTCGCCATCTGGTAGGCGTTGAACAACGGACCAAGCAGCGGGCCAGCGTCGATGCCCGGTGAGTACGTCGTGAACGTCGTGGGACTCGGGACGGTCTCCACAATGAAATCTCCGAAAAAACCTTCCGGGAAGAACGCACCTGGAGGTTCAGGCAGCCGGACAACCATGCCCGGCGACAACCCGTGCGGAACGCCGCAAACGTAGGTTGCGACATTGGAAACCCGGCCGCGAGTCAGTACCTGAAACGTGAAATTGATCGGAGTCAGGTCGGTGACCTTAAATCCTCCGTTGATGTCAATCTGAAAGACCTTACCTCCGATGGACGCAAACAGAAACGGGTCAGTGTCGTCGGCAATGTACGTGCCGCATCCCTGGAACTGGCCTTTTTCAAACGCCTTCTGGACCGCCGCATTGTAGTACCCACCGTTGTAAACGACGGTCGGATCATCGAAGGTGAGATTCTTCACCCAGATTCCCGGCCGCGCCTTGGGAAACCCGCCGCGCACCGTCGTGTTGACCGCCCAGGCCAGCTGGTTGGGCTGAATCAGTGACGGCGAAAAACCGCTATCCACCCCGCCTTCAGCGGTGAGGAGGCCATCAACGATGCGATTTTTTTCGGCGACCATGACGCTTGAAGCCATTGAAAGGCCAACCCATGATTCCCGCAAGATGAATGAAAGCCCCGATTACTTGTCTATACCGTGGCGTACAAAAGACCGTTTCCTGATCGAGGCTGAGATGGTGCGTCGCGGCGGATACATCCAAAACGGAGGCGTGAAGTACGGGCGCGGCAAATACTACCACTTCCGCCAAGCCATGACTGCGCTCTGGCCGCACTTCGACTGGCACGACTGGTCTGATCTCCTGATCCAGACATTCGTCGAGAACCAGGAGGTCGGCATCATGGGGCCGGGGTCATCTGGCAAGACATACAATTCAGCAGCGTTCGGACTCTGCACGTTCTACATCTACCCAACCGGCACCTCGATCATCATGTCGTCAACGACGCGTGAAGGTCTCCAGCTGCGAATCTGGGGCTCGATCAAGGAGCTTCACAACAAGGCTAAGGCGAAGCGTGAGTGGCTCCCGGGGCGCGTGATTGAAAGCCGATTCATCCTGACCAGTTCGGATGAAGATGCCGAGGCGCAAGACTTCCGTGATGGCATCATCGGTGTTGCGTGCAAGGTCGGCGGTACGTTCGTGGGTCTGTCGAACTACGTCGGCTTGAAGAACGACCGCGTCATGCTGATCGCGGATGAAGCGTCGCTGATGGGGCGCGGCTTTCTGGATTCAGTCGCCAACCTCCGCAAGAACCCGGTGTTCAAGCTGATCGCGATGGGCAACCCGAAAGACCGCAACGACGCGCTAGGCGTGGTCTGCGAGCCACACCCTACCATCGGTGGCTGGGAGGGGCTTGAGTACCTTGAAAAGACTCGCACCTGGAGAACGCGGGCGCCCGGCGGTGTGGCCGTCCAGCTGTGTGGGTACGACACGCCGAATGCGAAGTTTCCCAAGGGCACCAACCCGTACAAGGGCATCATCACGCCGGAGCAGATTCAGGCGGATCTCGATTACTACGGCCGCGACTCGTTGCAGTTCTCGATGATGAACCTTGGTGTGCTGCCCCGGGACGGCGGCACCAGGCGCGTGGTCACGATGTCCTTGTGCGAGCAGAACCAGGCGTTCGACGAACCAATCTGGGAACGTGCCGACAAGCTGACAAGAATCATCGGCATCGACGCTGCGTACTCGGGCGTCGGCGGCGATCGCTGCGTAATGACGGACCTTACGTTCGGGCCGGATTCATCGGGGCGCATCGTGCTAGCATTCAGTGAGGCACCGATTGTTATCCCGGTTACCGCAGTCAAGGCGCAGCAGGCCGAAGAGCAGATTGCCGAGTACGTCTTGCTGTACTGCAAGCAGCGCAATATCTCACCGGAGCGTGTTGGGTTTGACTCCACGGGGCGCGGCACGCTCATGTCTGCGTTTGCTCGGTTGTGGTCGCCTGAGGTTGTTCCGATCGAGTTCGGTGGCCGACCAAGCGAGCGCCCGGTGCGAAAGGGTGATCCGAAGACTGAGCGCGAAGCCTACGGCAAGATGGTCACCGCGTTGTGGTATTCGTCGCGCCTGTTGATCGAATCCAAGCAGCTGCGGAAACTGCCCCGCGAAGTGGCCGAGGAAGGCGCGATGCGCGAGTGGGGTATCGCCCGCACCGGGTTGATCGACGTTGAGCCCAAGAACAAGACCAAGGAGCGCATGGGTCGGTCGCCTGACCTCTGGGATTCGTTCGTGGTCGCACTCGAAATGGCGCGCCGAAACGGTTTTGAGATTGCAGGCGGTCAGGGGGTTGGTATTGTCAAGCGACAGACACCAAAGTGGCTGACACGTCTGTCAGACAAGCGGCGCACGATGGCGTCTGAACATTCGCTAACCTATTCATAACCTTGTGGCCTCATTCAACAAAGTCATCCTGATCGGCAACCTCACCCGAGACATCGAACTCAAGTACCTCCCGAAGGGGACGGCGGTCTGCAACCTCAGCCTGGCAGTGAATCGCCGCTGGAAGACTGAAGCCGGTGAGGAGAAGGAGGATGTTTACTTTGCTGAGTGCAAGGCGTTCGGGAAGCAGGCTGAAACGATCGCTCAGTACGTCAAGAAGGGTCACCCGCTGATGGTTGAGGGGCGCCTGACCCGTGAAGAGTGGGACGACAAGAAGACCGGCGAGAAGCGGTCCACCACTCGAATTATGATCGAGACCTTCCAGTTCCTGAAAGGACGCGATGAAGGTGCCGCGCCAGCCCCGCGACGTGAGACTGCACCGGCCGCTGCTGCCCCGAAGCCTGATCTCGACGAAGATGATGTTCCGTTCTAAACCTCACCCATGAACCGACTGACGTTTCCTCCGGGCGGGTGGCAATTCTACGAGCCCAAGACCAACTGGAGCCCGAAGGATGTCATAAACTACGGTTTCTACGAAATGGCCAACCTGATTCACCAGCATCGGGTTGCGAACAGCATTCCGTCCACAATCGACCAGGCAATCTCTGACCTGGAGGCTTACACTCGGGCGCGGTTCCCCCAAATGGCGGCCACTCCATCCCACACGACGAATGTACAACCAAGGACTTCAGGCTGTCGCTCGTGCGGCCGCTAAATTGCGCCAGACGGCTCAGGGAGCGCGGATCCTGGCAGAATGGCTAGGTGAGGGTGGCACGCCTGTCGATCGCCAGAAGGCGCAGGACCGCATTGATACCTGCAACCGCTGCCTGCACAACAAACCCACGGATGCGCGGTCGATTACCAAGACCGTTGCCGAGGTCATTCTGGAGCAGGAGCAAGCTCGCAACGATATGGCCATGTTTCTACACGGCGAGGGCCTTGCGGGCACATGTGACGTCTGCGGCTGCTACCTGAAGCTGAAAGTTTGGGTGCCGCTCAACTACCTCGGAGACACGGAAATGCCTGATAAATGCTGGATTTCGCACGAACGGAAAGCAATCTGAGGTCAATATGAGTTTCAAAGAACCGAGTAAAGTCTGGAATGTGGTGAGCGCCATGCTTGAGGCAGAACAGCCTCGATCTCGCAACCGCGCCCGCATCAACGCGACGTTCAACGGCAACCCTCCCTACAGCGATGAGGAGGCCCGGGACAACCGCATCCAGACCAACGTTAACTTCCTGGAAGGCACCCGGATCATCCATGCCTCCCGCCAGCAGTTCACCAACGCGTTCCTGAAACCGCAGAATTACTTCTCGGTTGGTCTCGATATCGGCCCCCGCGACAAGCGCACCCAGTGGGGCAACATCATCACGAAGCAGTTGAACCGCATAATGAAGCGGTCTCCGAAATACTCCACGGTCTTGGAGTCTCAGTTTGCGGCCACCGTGCTTCACGGTATCGGCCCCGTCACCTGGCTTCGTGATCGCGACTGGTGCCCATCGGCTCGCGGCACCGAGGACATCCTGGTTCCGACAAACACGCTGACCACGATGGAGAACCTGTCGCACTTCGCGATCTACACGTCCTTCACGGCAGCGGACCTCATCCGAATGACCCGGGGCGAGAACGTGGACCCCGGCTGGAATCTGAAGCTCGTGAACCAGTTGCTGGCCAACATGATCCAGAACGAGGCGACCAGTCTTCAGGTGAACGACTGGTCCGGCCAATACTTCCCCGAGAAGGTTGAGGAAGATTTCAAAGAGAACTCTGGCTACTGGGGATCCGACGCGACGCCGGTGCTGCGCTGCTACGATTTCTACTTCCTGGACACGACCAGCGACGACCCCTCCTGGCGCCGCCGGATCATCGTGGACCAGTACAACAGCGGCATCGGCAATATGCAGACCGCCGGCCAGTGGCTTTTCGATGCCGGCGACCGGTGCTACGGCCGGGATATCTTCGAGTTGATGCACGTCCAGTTTGCCGACGGCGCTGTCGTGCCGCCGTTCCGTTGGCACTCGGTGCGTTCACTGGGATACCTGCTTTACGCGGTCTGCCACCTCCAGAACCGGCTACGCTGCAAATTCACGGACTCTGTGTTCGAGCAGATGCTCTGGCTCTTCCGCAACGTCGCCGAGGGTGACGCTGAGCGGATGGAGAAGATCGACCTGTTCAACATGGGCGTGATTCCCGAGGGGCTCTCATGGGTTCCGCAGTCTGAGCGCCACGTCGTGGATTACACGATGCTGTCGGGTGCCATGACTATGCACCGGCAGATCATGGCCGAATCCAGCGCGGCCTACACGCAGGACGTCAACGACGGTTCCTCGAAGGAACTGACAGCGACCGAGGTGATGGCCCGCGTAAACAACGCCAACGCGCTGATGGGCTCGATGCTGACCCGCGCCTACACCCAGCAGACCTTCCAGTACCGCGAGATCGCTCGCCGGTTCTGCACGATTGATCATCCCGACTGCGTTCAGTTTCGCCGGAAGTGCGAGGTCGAAGGCGTTGACCCATCCGTCTGGAACAACCTGGACAGCTGGGACATCATGCCTGAGCGCGTTATGGGCTCCGGCAACAAGATGCTTGAGATCGCCCAAGCCGATCGCCTCATGGCTATCCGGCCGCTGCTGGCACCGGATTCCCAGGCCGAGGTGGTTCACATGTACGTCGAGGCCAACACCGACGATCCCCTCCTGGCGAACCGGCTGGCACCGGTGGACAACAAGCCGGTCTCCCCGGCCGTTGAGCGCGCTACGCTGGCTTGGGGCACACTCATCGACGGTCAGCCGGTGGTTATCGCCAGCGCGATCAATCGGCCCGAGTACATTCAGACGCTCCTGCAAATGCTCGGGGCGTCGATCGGCAAGATCGAACAGGCTGGTGGTATGCCGACCATGGAACGTGTCCTAGGCCTTGCGAACGTGATTCAGCATATCCAGGAGCAGATGCAGCTGATTTCCCAAGACCCCGGCCAGGAGCAGAACATGAAGCTCTACAACGACGGCATCAGCCAGGCGTCGAACTACATCAAGGGCTACGTGCAGCGTCTCCAGGAGCAGGCTCAGGCTCAGGCCGAAGCCGGCGCAGCTGGCAACGGTATGGACGCCCAGACGGCGGCCAAGGTTCAGTCGATGCTCATCACCGCGCAGTCGAAGTCCGAGATCGCCGCTGCGAACGCCGAGCAGAAGCGCATCCAGAAGCAGGTCGCCTTCGATCAGGACCAGCAGCGCAAGAACGCTAGCACGATCGCTGAAGCTCAGCGCAAGGGCGCCATGACTCGGGCGGACATCGCGGCCATGGATCTCAAGACTCAGGCAAACATCCTCAACCAATGATTCAAACCCCCAAGCAAGAGTTTCAGCGCGACAAGGATCGCGTGATGGAGCTTGAGCGCCTACTGGACAACGCCAACTTCCAAGCCGCGCTGTTGGCCGCCTTCAACAATCTCTGCTGGAACCTGCCAGCATCCGAAAACCCTCAACACGGCTGGAACGCTAACTGCCGCCGGCAGGGCGCCAAGGCGTTGATCGAGGAGCTTCATGGGTTGGTGACCACGCAGAGAGAAAAACCGACCGTAAAACAGAACCTTGAATGAACTTGCTGCTATCACCTGACGCGCCAACTGAACGGGGCGCAGATTACACTGAAGCCTTCGCCGGCATCGACGCGCTCGAAGGCAACGCGCTTGAAAACCCGATGGGGTCGCCGGCGCCTGCCGCTCCTGTCGCGCCACAAGCGCCAGAACCGGTCGCCACGCCAGAACCGCAGGCGGTCACACCGGCTACCCCGCAGAAGACCGACGACCTGTTCAACCTCGACAAGCTGGTCTCCCCCAAGACCGAGGTTGCTGCACCTGCCAAAACGCCGGATCCGGCCCCGAAGAATGAGCCTGCCTCGTTGAAGCAGTTTCGCGAGCAGTACGAGATGACTAAGAAGGAGCGCGACGATCTGGCCTCCAAGATCCAGGAGCTTGAGCGCGCCAAGGCTGACGGCACCCGTAAGGAGGTTGAGGAAGCCACGAAGTCTCTCAAGGCGGAGATGGATGCGATCCGCAAGAACGCCGAGGAACTCGATACCGAGGTCCGCTACCTGAACTACACGCGTTCCAGCGATTACAAGCAGAAGTACGAGACGCCCCTGCGTGATGCCTGGCAAACGGCCCTGGGGGATATCGAAGGTATCCGCGTCACCGATGAAGACGGCACTGAGCGCGACGCCAATCACCAAGACATCATGGTGCTCTTGAACGTGCCGGTGGCCAAGGCGGCTATCATTGCTCAAGAGACGTTTGGCCCGGCAGCGCCCGAGATCATGGCGCACCGCCGCCGGCTCATCGAGTTGACCCAGGCGCGGGACAAGTCCATCACCGAATGGAAGGAGAAGGGTGCCCAGCGCGAGGTCGAATCAAAGAAGCAGCTGGAGAGTCGCCAGACGCGCTCGCGTGACCTGTTTGAGTCGCAGTTTGCCGACTACGAGAAAACTCACACTCAGTTGTTCGGCCGTGACGACAGCGACGAAGAAGGCAACAAGCTCCTGGACGAAAGCGACCGCCTGGTCCGTATCGCACTCAAGGGCGAGGGCATCGACGCCGACATGGGCTACGACGACAAGGTTGACCTCATCACGAAGGCTCAGGCCCAGGTTGCTCTGCGGGCGCGGGCCTACGGGCGCGAGCGCCTGCGGGTGATCCGCCTCCAGCAGAAGGTGGCCGAACTTGAAAAGAAGGTCGGCAAGGTCCGGTCGTCTGAACCCGGCCAGGGCGAAGGCACCTCGACCGCTACCCGGGTGTCGCCAAAGAACGCGGAAGACGCGATCGACGAACTGCCGTCAGCGTACTAACGAGCGGCCCTACGGCCAGCAGCGGCTCGGCGTTGGAACTCTTCCGCGCCGAGCTTTTTTCTGCCGATGGATGCCGCGAGAGCGCGAGGATCATCCGCACCTTGATTCTTCAGCTTGCGGACCAGTTTGGCGTATTTCGTTTGCATAGAGTCACTTCCAGGCCCGGCAGGACCAATACTTGGCAGACAGCTTCGTTCCCGGGGTGTCGCAGTTAAACCGCGCATGGAATCTCTTCCGGTTCTTCGGAATGTGCTTCTTGATCGGCATCTTGGGGTCGCCGAAGCGCACGAGAGCGACCTTGCCGTCTTCCTTGGCCAGCACGGCAGACTTCTTGGACGCGCCCGGGGTTGACTTGGGCTTGTTGTAGCCTGCGAATTTCTGGCCTCGGTACGTAATCATTTGGTTTTGGGCAGCACGTACCAACCAGCTGGAAGAGTGACCTTATCCGGGCCTGAGAGATTCCCGTCCTTGTCGAACGCGTACACGCGAGCACGGACGGGCTCTGCTAGCATCACCGGGTCACCGCTTGGGACCAGGATCACCTTGGTCTGGCAGCCCAGGAAGATGGGCAATGCGATCAGCCAGATCAGACTTGAGAGCTTTGGGTGCATTTCCGTCTTGGACTGTCGGCGCAGGCGTTTCCCGGATCCAGTCCAGGAACGCCTTCACCAGTTGGTAGATCCAGTTCAATCGGGATCCGTTGCGTCCTCAAGATTTTCGAGGATTCGTTTGATCGCCTGTTCGGTGCGCCAGTCATCATCACTGAGCATGATGCCCTTGTTGACGGCGTCGTGAACGATCGAGACCGGAGTCTCAACGACGACACCGAGTGTGGCCTTCGTCAGTGAAGATAGAATGCCAAACATGGGTTCAAGGAGCCGGCGGAGTCTTGGACTTCCGGTTGTTCCAAGCGGACCACGCGACCGCGATGATCGTGATCACGGCACCTGCCAATTCGTTGGCCTGGTCAACGGTGACGAGGCCCTTGGCGACCAAGAACCCGCCTCCGAATGAAAGGCCGTGGCGGACGATAGATTTGATGGAGTCGTTCATTTCAGGGTCATCCTACCAATGAGTTGTGCCAGCACAACCAAAACCCCGAGGCCGCCAAACAGCTTCCATTGGAACTGCTTGAGGCCTTCAAGGGTGGCTTTTATTCCGTGGATGACGGAGACCATCCCGGCGTCTTTGTCACCGATGATGGTCTCCAGTCTCACGATACGTACCTCAAGGTTGTGTAGGCTCTCCTCCGGCATTGGCGAGGGTGGGTTGGGATGCGGCCAGCAGAATCTTGTCCTGGAGCGGGATTCCGACGCGACCGTTTTGGCTTCCGCCGGCACGGATGGCGATCTCGATCAACTGGACGAGGTTCTGAGCTTCGGTTTGGTTGATTGTCAGCGTGATTTCGTTCATGCGGCGTCAGCGTATGTCAGCGTCAAGCAGCTGGCAACTCTGGGGTAGACATATCAGGAGCGGGAGGCTCTGGCGGAACCACCGCCACCCACGGCAACGGCGGAGCGATGACCGGAGGGTTGATCTGGTCGTTGATCTGCGCGGTGACGTTCGCTTCGATGGCGGTCTTGTTGACGCCATTGCTGAAGCACCAGCCAAGCACCTGCTGCTCGGTCAGATCCTCGTAAGGCGTGAACGAACCGCTGGGCGGCTGGAACGACGCGCTGCCGTAGCAGGTGCCGCTGTACTGATCCTGCGAGCCGTTGCACCTCCAGTCGGCGGTGATGACGACATCTGTGAGCGAGCCTTCGGTCGGCTTAACGAGAAGGCGTTCGATGATCCAGTTGATGGAGATGGTGGTCATGGTAGTATGGATTAGGCGTTAGCGATGGTGGTGACAGTGCCAGAGCTTCCACGGTACTTCAGCGCACCGGCTTCGACGTAGAGTTGGCCACCAGAGACGTTAGCTGTAGGAGCGGTGCCGTTGGCAATCTGGATTGTCTTGGCAGCGGTGGTTCCGGCAGTGGTAAGACCTACGAGCAAGTTGCCTAGGACGTCGAGCGTCATCGCTTGGATGAAGGGGATGGCGTTGTTAGCTGATCCAGTAACAGCGATGTTCCATGTATGAACACCGTTTAGTTGTCGATATGAAGACGCGATATTTGATGAAATGTATTTGAATGCGCCATCAAAATAGACGTTTGCACCAATGAGTGTGTCAGACCCGCCAGCATAACCAGCCAATGACGCAGTTCCAGATTGCAACCCTTTGTAAGTCGCCCACGCACTCGGCGTAACCCCCACGCCCAGCCCCGTGGAGTTCAGGGTCATTCGGGTGCCGCCTGCGCCGTCGAGCCAAGTCTGAACGTATGAAGAATTAATCCGATAAACGTCGTTGCTCGCTACTTTTAGCAGAATACCATCTCCGTTCAGATTGTTGACAGTGAACCCAGCACCACTACCAGCGTCGTTCAACTGGGTTGAAATCGCATTGTCAGCGCGATTCAAGATCAACTTGTTACCACTACGCACCGTCAGATCGCCGGTGATGGTGGCGGAGCCAGTAACCGTCAGCAGGTTCGTGGTCTTATTCCACAGAAACTGCGGATCCCCTGCCAGCACCCCGCCATCATTGAAGATCACCTGCCCATTCGCACCAACCCCACCTGGGGCTGGCGGAGCGTACAGGAACTTCATCAGCTGGTTTGCGATGATCGACTCGATGTCGGACTTCGGCTGCGTAATGATCTGGTAGAACTCGTTCCACAGCTGTTGTGTGGTCAGGTTCGGGTTGAGCGGCGTGCCGGCGTTGGCGTTGGCCAAGGTTGCGGCGACGACTGACCGGACGGCAGAGATGGAATCCAGGTTCAGCACCTGCTGCGCATCGGTCCTTAGGGTTTGAATTGCAGGGGTAGGCATAGGTCAGACAAATTCAGCGAACGTGTAGGAGGGGGAACCGGCGGTTGCAGCGACGCTGATGGCGCCGATGTATCCGTCCAGCATTAAAGCGTCAGAGTGCTTATTCCCGGTGTTGTGAGCCGGAAGCACGATGTGGTAATTGGAAGTAGTGGCCCCGGTTCCGAACTTCACAAACAACTCTTCGTTTTTCTGGTTCTGGAGCGTGAACTTCCGGCGCAACGGGTTGGCCGCAGACGTCGCCGTCGCGGTCAGCAATCCGCCCGGGCTGGTCGTGGTTAACGGCGCACCTGGTGCAGCAGCCAAAATCTGGTTTAGCAAGGTCACCATGTAGGTGTCCTTGACGCCCGGCGACAGGCAGTCGAAGCACCCGCTGAGCGAGGCGATCTCCTGGGAAGTTAGGGCTGGCATATCAAGCTTCCTCCTCCATGTCTTCCATCTCCATCTCAGGACCTTCGGCCTCCATCTCTTCAACGTCCTGACGACCGGACTCACCCAGCGTGATGCCGTCGAATCCGATGATCTCGATGGTTCCACGCGGCGTGGTGCGCCAGTCAACCATGGCAGTGCCAGACTCGCCTTCGAGGCGCAGTTCCTTGGGGGGTGTGAACTCGACAACTTCGACTTCGGCGCCCATACGGCCCATGCCGTCCATCTTTCGTTTACCCATCATTTGTCCGTACATCGTAAAATCCTTTCCTTGTTGAGAGGCTGCCAGCATCCCGGACGCTCCGGGCGGCTGCCAGCACCTCAAAGGGGGACCCTCCCGAAGGAGAGTCCCCGTTGATTGATTGCTTAGATCTCGAACTCCAGCGTGACGTTGGTGCAGCTGCTGCCAGCCAGCTGGATGAGCGTGCCGGACACGACGGACCAGGTGCCCTGGCCAGCGCCGAACTCGGCATCCCAAGCGGCTTGCAACGCGATAACCAGAGCGGCCGGAGTGGCGGAACTGATGCCGGCATTCGCGACGATGTTGTCGTCGCACATGATGCCAGTGGTTCCGATGACGTAGCGAGCCGGGTCGGCATCGTTGATGACAGCGGTGAACTGGATGACGCTCGGGCAGACAGGATCCGCCGAGTTGTAATCCTGCGCCGGATTTCCGGGGTCAGCCTCGCAAACCGGGATGATTTCGATGCATCCACGATCAACCTTGTGGAAGATCGCCTCAAGCCACTCCGGATGCTCAGGCTTCACGGCCAACTGGAAGTCAGCAATGAACTTGCCCTTGTTGCCGCGACTGTTGTCGATCGGCTTGCCAGCACAGTCCGCGCCCAAGTCGTTGGTCGCGAACTTCCAACGCCCACCGTAATCCCGAACCATAAACGGCATATTCGGGTTCACAGCCTCGGGACGGAACGGCATCACGCGCAGAGCGCGAGGGTTGTTGATGTAGCTGATCTGGTACTGGGCCTTGTCGTAGTCTTCGTTGAAGACAGACTTGATGCCCTCGGTGGCAGCCACATTCTTGTACGGCAGCACTAGCGTGTAGTTGCCCGGGGTCGCCGTCGCGTTGAAGCGCAACGGGAACTGGAGCACCTTCACCATGAAGTCGCCGACGTAACCCATGAAGCCGTACTTGTAGAACTCCTTGGCGGCCGGGGCGAAAACGCCGAAGCGCCAAGCATCGTACAAGGTAGCGTTGGTCTTCGACAGATACCGGAAGGTATCCTTGTCGGTGTGCAGCTGGAGGGAATCATATCCGTCCTTGCCGGCCTGGATGGCGCCCAGGAAATACTGCCGAGTCACGCGGGACTGGAGGATCTCCGGGGTCAAGCGACCCAGCGAAGCGGCGGTGATCGCAGCAGCGGCGTTGTCGGTGACACGCAGGACGCTGTATCCAGTACCAACCCAGGAGAAGTTGATCGGGGGCAGGCCAGCGGCGCAGGCGAAGGCGTTACCGCCCAGCAGCGAGCTAGACAGTTCAGCGGCCTTGCGCTGGAGGTAGTACGTGGTGATCCAGTTCGTGGCCGGACGCAACACGTCGTCGATGATCTGACGGAAGTGCTCCTTGGCCTTCGTCTTCGTCATAATCTGGTCGAAGCACAGGATGTCAGAACCCCATGACTGCTTCTCCAGCGAGTATTCGTTGCGGCTCCAGCCCCAACCGATCTTGTTCTCGGTAGGGTCGCACGGCTGACCGGTACAGGCCGCACCGGTCGGATTCTCCCAGGCGCCAGTCACGTTCGGGAACACGCTGTTGAAGCGGTCGAAACGATGGGTGGTGCCGGAATACGCGTCGAACGATCCGGTGTTGTAGTATCCGATCATCCCGTCAAACGGGCGGATATCCTTGAGGACTTCCTTGTCGTACACAGGTTCCTGCGAGACGAGGAAGGAAGCAAACTGCTTACAGCTGATTACATTTCCACTGGCCATATTGGCTCTCCTGCCTCGGGGTTTACTTCACCTACCCCTCCGAGACAACGAGGCAGATTGCAGGTCTGTTAAGACCATCAATCCAACCTCGGTGGCGAGTCCGAGCCGTGGAACCGGCGAACGCCCTTCGGCGCTCTTGGCCAACTGGAATAACGCGCCCAGTTCGCGCCCGGTTGACGAAACCAGGCTATGCGTCGTGCGGGAATCGTGCTAGCGGCTCTTCCGAGTGTCAACGCGTTTCTTGGAGGACTCGATCGCACGATCATGCTCGCACCGCAAGACATGGTCCTCGATCGCAATGATCAGCACCGCAGTTTTCGTCCGGCGGGCTCGAATCGCCTCATCTTCCAGCATCTGGGCCACCTCAATCGGCAACCGGTAGCTCACTCGAATCGTGTTACTCATGCCGGCGAGTGTGCAGCTTGTGCTTGACACGTCAAGCCGCAGAACGCAGCCTGCGGCTCACGATGGAACTGCGCCCCTACCAAAACCAGCTTGCTCAGGATATCCGCTCTGCGTTCGGGTCCGGCGCCAAACGGCCGCTGGCGGTGAGCCCCACTGGATCCGGCAAGACAGTCCTCTTCAGTTACATCACCTCGCAGGTCCTGCAACGCGGATCCCGGGTGATTATCGTGGCGCATCGGAAGGAAATCCTTGAGCAGATCGGCGCCACACTGAAGCGCGTCAACGTGCCGCACGGATTCATCCAGTCCGGAAAATTCATGGCTCAACAATCTGCCATGGTCGCCTCGATCCAGACGCTCGCCCGCCGGTTCGACAAAGTCCCCGAACCCGACCTGGTCATCATCGACGAAGCGCATCACGCGGTCTCGAAGTCCTACATCGAAATGTTCGCGACCTGGCCGAAAGCCAAGTTCATCGGCGTCACGGCGACCCCAGAGCGTCTCGACGGCAAAGGTCTCGGTGCCGTGTTCGATCGCATGGTCATGGGGCCTACCGTGGGCTGGCTCATCGACAACGGATTCCTTGCCCGGCCGGTCTACTACGCTCCCCGGGAGGCTGTGGATCTCTCAAGCGTCTCGAAGCTCGCCGGCGATTACAATCTCGGTGAGGCGGCCGAGGTAATCGACACCCCAAAAATAACCGGCGACGCGGTAACGCACTACCGGCGCTTTTGCCCAAACCAGCGGGCGGTGGCCTTCTGCATCTCCGTCGCTCACTCGCAGCACGTTGCGGCACAGTTTGAAGCCGCTGGCGTCCCGGCAGCGTCGATCGACGGCCAGCTGGATCAGGAAACCCGCAAGAAGCGCGTGGAAGACCTGACGGCCGGCCGGATCCTGGTTCTGACCAGCTGCGAGTTGATCTCCGAGGGGTTCGATCTCCCCACGGTCAACGCGGCTATTCTTCTTCGGCCCACTCATTCGTTGTCCATGCACTTGCAGCAGCTGGGTCGTGCTCTCAGACCCTACCCCGGCAAGACTCACGCTGTCATCCTCGACCACGTAGGAAACTGCCTGCGTCACGGCTTGGCCGAGCAGGACCGCGACTGGGACCTCGAAGGGCGCGAGAAGCGCAAGGCCAAATCCAAGCCGGTCGAAACCAAGCAGTGTTCGAAGTGCTTCGCAATCTTTGCCGGCACCGCCTGCCCGCAGTGCGGATCAGAACGCGAGATCTCTCCTCGTGAGATCGACGAAGTCGATGGCGAGCTTCAGCGCCTGTCCATCGAGGACATCGCCAAGAAGCGCGACGAACGCCGCGAGGAAGGAATGTGTCGGACTCTGGAAGATTTCCGTGCCCTTGCCGCACGGCGTGGCTACAAACCGGGATGGGCTTTCTTCCGCTGGAAAGCTCGCTCCCGCAAGACCAGTCTACTTACCTCCATCCTGTGACCGAATCCGAACTCCAAGCTCTCATCCTCCGCGCCGCTGGTTCCAAGCCCCACGTCCGCGTGTTCCGCAACCAGGTCGGCGAGGGATACGTCGGCAAGGCCCTGCGCGATCCTGAAGGCGTCTTCCTGATGGACGCCCGTCATGTCCGTATGGGCCTGTTTCCCGGGTCCGGCGACCTCATCGGCTGGCGCACCCTGACCGTTACACCCGACATGGTCGGCAAGCCGATCGCCCAATTCATCTCCATCGAAGTCAAGACCCCCACCGGCAAGGTCCGGCCAGACCAGATCAACTGGCTCGACCAGATCAACGCCGCCGGCGGACTCGCCATCATCGCCCGCTCAATCTCCGACACCGACAACCTGTGAACGATACCCCATTACCATCACCAGCAATCCTCACCCAGATGGCCACCCAGACCGCCCCCAAGCACCTCTCCCCCGAGGCTACCTACCGCTTCTACGAGCGTCTCGGCATGATCTGCGGCAGCAACCCGCCCACACCTGAACAACTCCAGACGGCCCTCCTTGAGGCCAACGAATACGACCTGAACTCCGAGGACTGACACCTCCTCACAACCCCCTACAAGCACCCATGGAACTCCACGAACTCGCGGACGCACTCGCTGTCCGCGTTGAAGAACTCTGCACGCAACTCCTCCCCGCTGGCCGCCGCATCGGCACCCAGTGGATCGTCGGCAACGTTTTCGGCGACGCCGGCGACTCTCTGTACGTCGAACTCCAAGGCCCTAAGCAGGGTCTCTGGTACGACCACGCCGCTGGTGAGGGCGGCGATCTCCTGGCCCTCGTCGCCCAGAACCAAACCCTCCCCATCGGCCGGGCAGCCGCCTGGGCTCGCCAATTCCTCGGCATCCGCGACGATTACCAGCCCACCCAGCGCTCGTTCGATCCCCTCAAGCACGGCCACCGCACCGACGCCTCCCAGCCGTACCGCTACGGCACCGCCGCCTGGCCCTACCACAACCCGGACGGAACTATCCACGCCTACGTCGTCCGGTTCGACCTCCCGGACGGCTCCAAGGACGTCCGCCCCCTCCGGCTCCTCCCGCCCGAAAACCAACTCCCCGACCCGCTCAACCCCCGTCACTGGCGCTGGAAGGGCTGGCCCAACCCCGACCCGGTCCCTCTCTTTAACCTCCACCTCCTCACCCGGCGCCCGAACGACCCGGTCCTCATCGTAGAGGGCGAGAAAACCGCTGTCGCCGCTTCCAAGCTCTTCCCGTCCCACGTCGTCATCACCTGGCAGGGCGGCTCCAAGCGGGTTGGCCGTGCGGTCCTCGATCCCCTGCTGGATCGCACCACCCCGATTATCCTGTGGCCCGACCACGACAAACCCGGCCGGGACGCCATGGTTTACCTGAAAGCCCGCCTGCCAGCCGCCCGCGTCGTCACCCTCCCGTCCTCCCTCCCCGACGGCTGGGACCTCGCTGACCCCATCCCTCCTGACGTCTCCATCCAGGGCCTCCTCGACGCTGCTGGCGATCTCCCGCGCCCGGTTCCCGCTCAACCGGCGCCCGCATCTCAAAACCCGCTCGACGACCTCCATTACGATCCGAACTCCGGCCAGTGGTGGACCCGCAACGCCTGGGGCGATTACGCCCAGATCAACGGTGAGCGCGTCCGTACCCTCTTCACTGAATCCGGCGTCTCCCCCACCAAGGACCAGACCAGCGCCTCCGACGTGGACCGCGAACTCCTCCGCCGCACTCGGGACACCCGGATCCGCTATGCCGGCTCCGTCGCTGGTCACCGCGCCGGTCTCTACGGCAACATCCTGGTCACCGAATCCGTCGCTCCCCTCCCCGCTGTCCCCGGCGACTCCGCCCGCATCCAGACCTACCTCCACAACCTCCTCGACCAGAACGACGACCAATACTGGCGCCTCATCTTCTGGCTCGCCCTCCGCCGCCGCGCCGTACTCACCAACACCTGGAGAGCTTCGCAAGCCCTCGCCCTCGTCGGCCCCGCTGCGTGCGGCAAGTCCTTCGTGCAGGCTGCCGTCATCACCCGGCTCCTCGGCGGCCGCATTGCCAAGCCATACCGTTACATGAGTGGCGCCACCGAGTTCAACGGCGACCTCTTCGCCTCCGAACACCTCTGCATCTCCGATGAGGCACCAGGCCGCGATATCCACTCCCGGCGCTCCCTGGGCTCGCACATCAAATCCATGCTGTTCGACATCGACCAGTCCTGCCACCCCAAGAACCGCCAAGCCGTCACCCTGCGCCCCATCTGGGCCATGTCCATCTCCCTCAACGACGAGCCCGAGAACCTCCAGGTCCTCCCGCCACTCGACCCATCCCTGATGGACAAGCTCATCATCCTGCGCTGCGTCCGCCATCAACTCCCCTGGCCCGGCCCCGAAATCGAAGTCCTCCGCAACATCATCGACACCGAACTCTCCGCCTTCGCCCACTACCTCGACGGCCTTACCGTCCCCGAACACCTCGTCGAACCCCGCTGCGGCCTGAAATCCTACCAGCACCCAGCCATCCTCGAAGAACTCATGCAGCTGTCGCCCGAGCACCAACTCATCGGCCTCATCGACACCGTGATCTTCGAGAACGAATTCCTCACCTGGCGAGGCACCGCTGCCGACCTCGAAACCATCCTCCGCGACTCCAAGTACTCCCGCGAGGCCGACCGCCTCTTCCGCTTCAATACCGCCTGTGGCGTCTACTTAGCGCGACTGCATGAGCAGGATCCCCATCGAATCCGGAAGACCAAGACCAACGGGAAGGTGAAGTGGGCAATCTCGCCGCCTCAAAAATCCGCAGCCTTGGATTGACGTAATCGCATCAACGCGCCATCGTTCTGTCGCATGAATGCAAAAACCATACTACGTAACATGAAACCCGGGGATCAGGTACGCGTCTCTGACGCACTGGTTTCCGAATCCGAACGAATGGGTGGATTCGCGGTCGAGGGCAACTACCTCGTCTGCGTGAACGACCCGAAACGCAACGACGCGCCCATCATCTTCGGCGCCGACGGTTATCGTAAGGGATTCAGCTGGATCAAAAACCTCCCGCCTGTCGGGTGGACCGGAACGACCAGCGAACTCAAGGCGGCCGTTGGTGACGCTGAAACACTCACCTCCTTCGGTCGTCGTCTCCGCATCTTCAATGAATCCACTGGATGCCTGGACCGAATGACCAAGTGCTCCACCCGCCCATGGCGCGTCAAGGAACATCCGGAGGATTACGACCTCTTCGACACCTTCATGAAGGATCCGCAGTGAACATCCTCACGCGACTCATGCGCCTTCAAGCAGGTGGAGGAATCCACCGTGACGCACACGATCCCGCTGTCTGGGAGCGCGCCGTTGCGATCGCCGAGCACCTGCCGCACCTGGAGATCACCGAGTTCTCGATTACAGCCAATTCCATCTGCCCGAAGATCCAATCCGTCATCGCCAACGAAGGTCGCGAAATCGACTTCCCAAACAGCGGCGAGTACACCATTGAAGAAATCTGGCTCGCTCAACCAGAGCCTCGTCTGAAGTTTGATAGGTTCGAGGTCCACATCAGGAAATTCGCAAGATTCTTCCCGCAACTGGTGAAGAAACGCGGAACCACCCTGATTTTCAAATAAACGCGTAAACACACCCCCTTTGAGTAGGGGGTTTTTTGTAGGGTAAATGAGGGGTTTGACGATATCCCCCTACTGCGTTTTTTTGCCTCATTCTTAAGGCTTTCAGGAAGAATCAGAGCATGATTTCTGATTTTCAGAGGAGTAGTAGGGGGGTGCCCCAAACTTATTCGTTCCCCTATGCACGATGTTATGTGGCTTGGTTCTGAAGCGGCGCTGCACATAAACCTGCACTAGGGAACCATTAAAGCATGGTTTAGCTCTATTACCCTCTACTAAGAGAACAGAAAAGCCTAAGGATCAGGGCAAAAACGCAGGGTGAGGATCTGGATATACCCCTATGGTATCCCTATGGTAGCCCCTTCTAATAAAGCGTTCTATGTCGGTTTGGAAAATGGCCTAGGTATTGGAGAGGGGGTCCCATGCAAACCGGTCACCGGCCCGGGCCCCCACCCCCGGCACCCCGTGGGGACGGTCCCGCGCCAAAGGAATCCCTTAAACGTGCCCGCGCCCGCGCCCGCCCTCAAGGCACCGTGCTAGCACGTCGGCCATTGGTGCTGGTCGGTGCTAGCAGATGAAATAGCGGCGGGGGTCTCGGGAGTTTCGGGAGTTTCGGGAGTTTCGGGGTCGAGCACCAGGGCGACGTGGTCCGGTGCTGGCATCTGGGTCAACCGAGATCCGGAGGGGCGGCCGAGGGGGAAACGTCGAGGATCGGGGCGGAGGGGCGCTTTCCACCAGATGCCAAAGCCGGGCGCTTGGTCCACCCAATCAATTCCAGCATCTGAGCCTGAACCGAGACCAGTGCCTTGGTGGCGGCGATTCGATCGGCAGCGGGGAGATTGAGATCGGAGGCGAGGTCTTCCATGTCCCGAGCCGAACGGCGCAGGCGCAGCGCCATCTGGCCTGGCTCCGAGGCCCGAGCCAAAGCCAAAGCCACTCCAGACCTGCGCGCCCTTCTGGGCAGGCTCTTCCCATCCTGCGGACCGTCGAATTTATCCATGAGCATACACTCATATTGTCATGGACTCATGGAGAATGGCCACCCAAAAACGAGGTATTGACACGTAAAGCGTTCTATGCAAACCTACGGCTCCACAGTATGAAAAACGAACGCAACGAACGACTGAAAGCGGCCCTGATTGTGGCCGCGATCCTTACCACGGCGGCGCTTCTCGGGGCGCTGGAAAATGCCGCCGGCTTCCTGCCCAACCATTGATTTATGAACTACGACACTATGACCGTTCAAGACCTCCGCACCGCTTGCCGGGAGCGGGGGATCGGCTCCGGAACCCTGATCGCCGGCGCTTCAAAGGCTACGCTGGTTGAGGCTCTGACCTCGGGCCGTTGGCCGCAATCTGCCGGGCCTTCCCCAGATGCCGCTCAGGCGCTGGCTCAGGCGCTGGCCCTGATGATGCCGAAGCAGGGGATCGATGAGGACCGAGTGCGGGCCCTGATTCGCGAGGAGGTTCCGGCTCCGCGTGAAATCACGGTCCGGATCGACGGTGCCCCGGCCGTGACGATCGGCCGCCAGCACTGCCGGTTCCCGTTGCTGCTTTCGGGGGTTGCCGCTGGCGTCCACCTGTTGCTGGTTGGCCCGGCCGGGACCGGGAAGACTTCGGCAGCTGCCGCGACGGCGAAGGCCCTCGGGATTCCGTTTGAAGCGATCAGCGTGGGCCCGCAGACGTCCAAGTCGGACTTGCTGGGGTTCGTTGACGCTGGCGGGACGTTTCATGACACGCCGCTGGTCCGCGCTTTCCGCGACGGCGGGCTGTTCCTGATTGATGAGATGGACGCCGGGCACCCGGGAGTTCTCACGACGCTGAACGCCGCACTGGCGGGCGACTGGTTGAGCACGCCGGCCAGCATGATCCCGAAGCACGCCGGGTTCCGGTGCGTGGCATCGGCGAACACGTGGGGCTCTGGGGCCTCCCGGGAATACGTGGGGCGGAACCCGCTGGACGCCGCGACGCTGGACCGGTTCGGCGCTGTCGCGTGGCCGCTGGATGAGAGTCTCGAAGCGGCGATGGTGGGCGTGCCTGAACCCGAGACGGCGTTTGACCTCGGGGCCGGCGGGACGATGGACGCGGCCGCGTGGCTCGCCCGGGTCCGGTCCGTGCGGGCGAGCGTTGAGAAGCAGCAGGTGCGGGCGGTGATCAGCCCCCGGGCCGCGAAGGCCGGCGTGGCGCTGTTCGCCGCCGGGTGGGGCCGGCAGTGGGTGGAGGAAGCGATCCTCTGGCGCGGGATGGCGGCCGATGCCCGGGCCCGCGTGGAAGGGGGTACCCGATGAGCCAGTGGACGCGAGTGGGGACGACGGCGGACGGTCACGCTCATTGGGTCGCCCGGTGCGCGACGGCGGCGGAGTTCCTGAACCCGCCCGCCCGGCTCTCGGACTGCCGGGAATCCGAGGCGACGGACGATCCCCAGTGGCGCGGATCGGCGACCTACCTGCACGGGGAGGAACTGATCCGGGCTGGATGGCCCGATGGCGCGGCGAAGGCCCGGGAGATGGCGGAGAAGCTGGACGGCGTGCTAGCGGCGGCCGCCCGACAGGACGCGTTCCGGACCGAGTGGGACGTGGCCGGCGAAGAGCCAGACGTGGCCCGGTTTCTGGGTGGCGATCCCGAGTGCATGGCGGCCAGCGTGCCGGTGCCCGCCGAAGGCCCGGCCGGGACCGTGGTCAGGTTCGCCGTGAAAGGCGGCGGTTCGGCAGGGGTTGCCGGCGAAGTGTTCACGCGGGCGGCCGTCCTGATCGCGGCGGCCGTGGATCGCGCCGAAGCGGCCGGACGCCGGGCGGAAGTCTGGGTGTATTACGCGGCGAAGTTCGGGCCTGAACTGGCGGAGACGTGGCACCTGCTGAAGGCGGCCGAGGATCCGCTGGACCTCCCGAGGATGGCCGCCGGGATGCACCCGGCCGGGTTCCGTCGCATCGGGTGGCGCTGGCGGGAATCCCGGGCGTGCCTGAAAGAGTCGCACGGTTATGGGCGGAGCCAGACGACAGAACTGCCGGCAGAGCCCGGCGAGGTCCGACTGGACGCCGTGCAGGTTGGGCACCTGTTGCGGGGCACCGAGGCCGCTTGGCTGAAGGGGTTGGGGCTGAGTGCCTGACCAGCGCCGGGGCGTCCCTGCGGGGGCGTCCAACGCTGGCCAGCACGGCCGCACGGTTCCGGGCCGAACCCGGGTTTGAAAGGCAAACATGAATCAGACGACAGAACAGGACCCCCGAAACATCCTCGCCCGCTCACTCCGCATCGATCCAGTAGCGCGCACGGTGACCCGGGGAATGGATAGTTGGAACTCAGCGCTGGAGTGGATCGGCGCTGACCTGCTGGAGCGGGTTGGGTGCGGGGAGAGCGTTGATTGCTGGATTGATGAAGAGGGGGCCTTGCGCGACGGGCAGACTTTCTGGGTGCTTGGCGAGGGCCAGATGATCGCCGGACGGGCCGTTATGGTGGGCGGGACGGGCGGAGAATGGGTCGATCTGCCGGTGCCAACCTGCGTCGCCGCAGCTGCGGTCCGCTGGGTTCCGGAGGCGTTTGCCGGGGTTGCGCAGGAGATCGCGGACAGTTCGCGGCCGGTCGCGATTGCGTGGGACGCCGACGGGATGGCGAAGCTGGAGCGGATCCAGCGGGAATACGCCGGCCGGGTTGAGTTGCTGGCGGTGGCGTCCGTGACCGCGGTGCTGACCTTGGAACTCGGGGACGCGGTGACTGACGGGCTAGGCCGGTCTGGGTTCGTGGAGGCGATCAACGGGGATCGGGTGACGGTGCTGTACGTGGACGGGAAACGGAAACACGCGATGGCGGACCTGAAGCTGATCGACATGGTTGACTGACCCGGCGGCGCTCTGAATGCCAGCGGAGCGCCTGCGGATCGGTCCCCAGTAAGGACTGGCCGAGGAAGAAAACGAATGAAGACAGAACCGAACTGTTACGATGCGGCATTCGCGGCTGCGATGATCGGGCACCGGATGCCTGACTGTAAGCTGAACACAATCACCCGGGCCGCGCTGGCTGGGTGCGCGATCGCGGAAGTCGAGGCCGAGGGCCTGATTCCCGAGGGCGGTTACGAGCCGTTGCTGGATCGGATCGCGGAGCGCCTGCAACAGGTGGACTGGCCGGGAGCCGGGGTGACGGTATCGCAGGGAGTGCGGAACGTGCTAGCAGGAATGGGGGTGGCGAAGTGAGCGCTCATGCTGCCGGCCCTTGGAAGGTCGTACCGTGCCCGATCCATGCCGGGAAGCATCCGTGCCATGATGCGCGCTGGATTATGACGGCCGATGCCAACGTGGAAATGTCGGACTACGTGCCGAATGATTGGGCGCTGACTCAGGGGTCGATCGTTTGCCAGATGCGGGATGGCGACCCGCGAGACGCCCACCTGATTGCAGCTGCGCCTGAGTTGCTGGAGGCGCTGGACGGAATCCTCCAGTGGTGGATGGAATCGGACGGCGGGGACGATATGCCTGTGGACCTGTTCGATCGGGCTGAGGCGGCGTTGAAGCAGGCCCGGGGAGGTGGCAAGTGACCCTCTCAAAATGCACCCTTGCCGTGATCCTTGCCGCTCAGGCGTCGCGGGGATCGGGCCGGCCGGCGATGGATATCGTCGTGGACTGCCTGATGATCGCCCGAACCTGCGACCGCCTCGGGATCGGAATGAGTCCGGAGGTCGAGACGTTTCTGGCCGGCTGCATCCGGGTCCGCGCCGAAATCCTGAGTCGCGATGCGGCCGAGGATCTGGTCAAACTCTGTATTGACTACTACGCAAAACGCTCTGCGGAATTGAATTGATTGTCAGGGTTTTAAGACCTCAGGGTTTCAAGACCTCAGGGTTTCAAGCGCGACCCTCTGCGTGACAGGCCGCGGGTCTGGCTTGGAATTATGAAAGCCCAACTACTAGCAGCACTGATCGCCGTGGAAAGCGGCGGGAACGACATGGCTCGCGGCCGACATGGGGAGCTCGGGCCTTTGCAAATCCAGCCGGCCGTCGTCGTTGATGTCCGGAGGATAACCGGCCGACGGTACGCCTGGGGCTCGATGACCAATCGGGTGCTAGCATCCGAGGTCGCCCAGGCCTACCTCGGGCACTACGCCACGGAGGCCAGGATCGGGCGGCCCGTGACCGACCAGGACCGTGCCCGGATCTGGAACGGGGGCCCGGACGGCTGGCGGCGCAGGCGCACGGCGGCGTACTGGAAACGAGTCGTCGCAGCGATGCGGCGGATGGATGAGCAACGAGTCGTTGCAGTGAAGATTTCCCCGCGCCAGTAACGCGGGAACGGAAAGAAGACAAACATGGAATACGAAACGGAAAACCTGACCTTCGGGCAGGCGCTTGAGGCCCTCAAGCAGGGAAAGAAAATTCAACGCAACGGCTGGAACGGCAAAGGGATGTACCTTTGGCTTCTTCCTGCCTTTTCGGTCCCAGCTGCGTGGTGCAAGGAGCCACACTTGAAGGCGCTGGCTGAAGAGAACGGTGGAGAAATCGAGTGCCTTGGATCCATCCGGATGTACACGACGAACGCTGCCGGCCGTCGCGCTGTGTTGACTGGGTGGCTGGCGTCTCAGACTGATATGCTGTCGAACGATTGGAGGATCATCTAACATGGAAACAGAGAACCAACCAAACGAGGAGGCCCCACTGGTGCCTCCCGCAGTCAGTCAGGCCGCATCGGCCTTGGGTCGTCGCGGTCGCGGTCGAGCGAAGACCATCACCGATGAGGATCGCCAGCGGCGCAGTGACCAGATGAAGGAGATCAACGCCAAGCGCGTGGTCCGGATTCAGGGCGTCGTGGTGAACGGCCCCCGTGGGAATACGACGATCCCGCAGGCGGTGAAGACCCCGCTGATCCAGCCGGTGACCAACCCGGCGATCGTGGATTCGATCAACCGCGCCTCGCAGACCCCGCCGCCTTGGCAGGGTGAGCGTGTGGCCCGGGTGCAGGGAAGGAGGGTCGAATGACCCGGAAGGTGACCATTGAGATCACGGACGCCGATGGTGGGTTTCACCTGTCGATCGACGTGCAGCCTCCCATCCCCGAGGATGGCACCGTACCTGAGCCGTCTGCCGCGTTGATCGCTGGCATGGTGGCACGGCGTGCGATTGAACAGCTGGTCCAGCAGCAGATGGGGGTGAAGAGTGAAACGAATTGAGATCGCCCGCCGGGTGTCCGAGGAGTGCGGCCTGCTGGTTCCGCACGCGAAGCAGGTGGTGGACTGCGTGATGGAACTGATGGCCGAGGAGATCCTGAAGGGTGAACTAAACCTGCCGGATTTCGGTCAGTTCCAGGTGCGTTGGACGAAGCCGATGATCGGCCGTAACCCGCTGATCCCGGATGTCGAGATCCCGATTCCGCCGAGACCGAAGGTGTACTTCCGACCGTCGAAGGAACTGGCTGATCGGGTCATTAAAACCCTTGCGGTTGTGGGTAAGAAGAAGTAGGGTACCACCGCTTGTAGTTGTTAGGTTGTCACAGCCCCTGGGATCGCGAGGTCTCAGGGGTTTTGTTTTGGGGCGGGCTCTCCCTCCCGGCGTCCAGACCAGGAGAGAGATGAGCCGATACCAGACCGATGGATGGGAAAAACGTAAACCACCCCGGCCACGTCGGTTACCCGAAATCGGTGTCAGCCGAAGGCGGCTGATAGCACGCCTGGGATCCTACGGATATTCACCAGGAGCGTCTCTGGATCCTGCGAGTTGGCGACGCAGGTGCCAATGAGATCCTTGCGGGACCGGTCGCTAAGATCCTTGGTGTCGATCACGACAACCCGGTTACCGGACAGGTGAATCCGATGGATGCCGGTGGATTGCTTGGATGGTGCGCTGGTCTTCACGGATCATGGCTTGGTAGCGCTTCGAGACCTGCTGGCACGTCCAGCATGGCTCACGAAAGCAGCCGCAGCCGAGTCGATCATGCAGCTGGCGGGCTATCGCTTTGAATCTGGAGAGTTCGTCGTTCTCGTGGTTGGTGTCCATTTTTGTGACGGTATCGGTGGATGGTTGCGTAGGAGACGGAGAGGATGCGTGCTAGCTCAGCGTCGGTGACGTGCATCGGGGCGCCTTTGATTGCCAGTCGCTTCTCGATCGGGATGCGGGGGCGGTCTATTGGTTTTACGAGCCCAAGGAATCGTTTGATGAGTTGGATGAGGTTCATTCGCAGGTGTAGATTTCGGTGGTGGTTTTGAGATCCGTCGGCCACTCAGGGGTGACTACGAACGAGGGGTCAGAAAACAAGACTCTGTCAGTGGGTTGGATCATAAGGCGTCCATTGTGACCACGCAGAAACATGAATTCCTTGGCTTGCTCGGGATAACGGCTGAAGCCGTCGTCGATGGGTACGGCCGTAAAGATGTAAGTGCCGTACTTGAATGTGTCAGAGCATTTCACTACGGCTTCCATACCTCGGAGGTAGGTGTACTCGATCGTGCTGAACTCCCGACCGTAGCAGTCCCAGCGTTGGGCGTGGTCTGGGCGCCAGTCGAGTTCAGGCTGTGGATCGAATGCTAGCGCGTGAGGCGGCACCGCCCGGTAAACCGCGCCGCACTCAAGCATGATGGTGCAGCCCCACATCCTGCCGGGAATCGAGACCAGCCCGAACCAAACGCAGGGGATGAACCCGGTGCGGCTGGAGATGAACGAGGCATCGACGAAGCAGTATTGGTGGTGTGGCAGCTGGCCAGATTGGGAGAAGGTCATGGGTTTTTGAAGTACGCCACCGTGCGTCGGCACGCGATGCAGGTGACCTTGGATTTGTCGGTGGTGGTTCGGGCGCTAGCACGTCCACAGGCAGCGCGTTTGGATAGGTGGTTGTAGTGGGTGGTCATGGTTTCAGCGCCTCGAAGGCGATCTGAGATTCGGTTGAGCGGTTGCCGCGATGGTCTTGGTTGGCGATACTGCGAAGTGCTGCCTCCAGGTGCGCGATCCTGGCACGGGCCTCCTCCAACTCCTTGTACGTTTTGGTGGCGTCGATGGTTCTCATTTCTTCGATGGTCATGGTGTGCTTATATATGAATGCGGGTTTCATCTTCCCTCCAGCCATTTTTCGAGGTCATGGAGTTCATCCACTTTGGCTTCGAGTTCTTTGATCCGCTTGTTGGCTTCGTTGAGTTCTCGTTCGAGTTTGCGGGAGAATGCTGGCCAGTTTTGAGGCTTGGCTGGCGACCATTCACTGTATTCTCCATCAAACTCATCCGTCCTTGGTGTATCGCTCACAACTTCACCTCCTTCACTTTGCCGGTGTCCGGGTCAACGACACCGAGAGCGATGGCATTGAAGAGGATGGTGTACCCACAGTTGTTGCACTCGACTTTTACCAGAGGAGTGATAGCAGCACCGGGGCAGTGATTACCTTCGTTGAACTCTCGGACCTCAACGAGGGTTCCAATGCTCCAAACGGTGGTGGGGATGCAGATCGGGCATTCGCGCTTTCCCTTCCAAACAGTGGAAATGCTGTTGGTGATGAGCTTGCGCTGGGAATCGTTGAGGTTCACGGCTTGTCCTCCGTAGTAAATCCGATGCCAGCTTTGTCCCACAGCAGCAGATCGGCTCTCAATGCGTCGTTCTCCTGCTCCAGTTGTTTCACCCGATCCTCCAATTTGCGGACATCTCGGGCGATGGCGCGGAGTTCGAGTTTGTCTTGCCACCAAATTTGAATTGGTTCTTCGACGATATTTAGGATTCGTTCTTCTATGCTCACGGCTTGGCCTCCTTTGCTTCTGTCCAAATTCTAACTCTGGCCGCATATTCAAAGGGGTAGATTGCTTCATCCCCCACTGCCTCCAGCCGCTTGATGCGGTCCTGATATTGCCGGACATCCCCGATGCCCACCGGCAGAGCAACGCTCCCACGCAACCAGTTGGCCCAGAGCGCGTGAGGGTCGTTGGTGACTGCTTGAAGCCGCACGATGAGTTCGTTAGCTGCGTTGAGTTCGCGTTCAAGTGTGCGAGCGAATTCTGCCGATACAAATTCTTGAAGCTCCGTGTATGGCGGTCTAGCCGCATCCGTCCTCGGTGTATCGCTGACCATTTTGTTGGCGTTAACAAGATGGCTCACGGCTTGGCCTCCTTGGCTTTGCGCCATTGCGAAGCCATAAATGGATCGTCCCCAAGATTTCTTGGATTGGACAACCATGCAGCCATTGAGTTTCCAACATCCTCCAGCCGCTTGATGCGGTCCATGTAATGCTTCCGCTCGTACTCTAGCTTGTCCCATAGAGCGCGGAGACGGTTTTCGAGTTCGGTGACGTGCTGCTTCAATATCTCGTTCTCCTTCGCCATATCTCCGATGGATTTGCACATACGTTCGTGCGCTTCGTATTGAGGGTTCATCGCTTGTTCTCCTTTGCTCGCTGCCATGCATTGGCCAGCAGCCGATAGTTTGAGTCGGAAATGGTACCGTCCTTCAGCCACTCAAGCAGCTCGTCACCAGTACTATTCATCAGCTTGATCCGATCTTGCAGGTACTCGACCAGCTCCTTCAGCTCGTTCACATCGGATTGAAGCTCGCGCTTCTCTTCCGAAAGCTTCAGACAGGTCTGCTCCCAGCTTGGCGGTGGTGTTCCGCGCATCGCCTCAAACAGCGGTCTTCCGAATGCGTCGTTGATTTGGCTCATTTGCACTCCTTCCATTTGAACTGATTTTTATTCGCGCAATCGACAACCCACTCAGCGTGGCCCTTCCTAACAGCTTCTTCGCGCATGCTGCTCTTGCCAAGTTGATCGCCCCACAGGATGGCTAAGGACAGAAAACAACCGGCCACAAGTCCGTACATACATTGTTCTAAAAGTGAAATGCTACTCACGGCTTCACCTCCTTCTCGTTCCACAGCAGCAGATCGGCGCGGAGAGCGTCGTTCTCGGATTCGAGTTGCTTGATCCGATCCTCCAGTTTTCGCACCTGAAAGGCGATTGCGCGGAGTTCGCGTGGATGGTTGCAATCGGGAGACTCCGCTAGGAAAAGGATTCGTTCCTCAACACTCACGGCTTGGCCTCCTTGGCTTTGTGCCATTGCTTAAGAGCATCAGACTGAGATTCAGTGAAATCAGATGTGTACTCTGGGCAGAAATTCCAAAGCAGATTGTTGCCAGCCTCCTCCAGCCGCTTGATGCGCTCGTTGGCCGACTCCAGCTTGAGTTCAAGCTCTTTGATTTTTTGGTTAAGCATTTCCATTTTGTTTCCTGTGCGATGCGTTTTGGTTTTGCCACTAAGCATTGCTTCCAGTTGCAATGCTGGTGATAGTTTTGTTTTCATTTGTTGTTTATGTTTCAGCGTTCGGTGAAATTGTTTGATTGAGCTTCTCACGGCTTGGCCTCCTTGATGATTAGAAGTACACCCATGTAAACCATCCAAACGGCTCCGATCGGTATCAGCCAAAACAGCCGGAAGATCTGTCCAAAGTCATACTGCCCGCTGGAACGGTATGGCCTGAACATGATGCACAGCAGGATTACGGTGATGAGTGCTGGTACGATCCACGATTTGATTGTGATGGTCATGGCTTTGCCACCTCCTCTTTGATCACACACGTCGGGAGCCACAGGATCACCCCGATCTTGTCGCCTTCCTTTCCGAGTAACATGTTGGTGATCGAATCTCCCATCTCATGCGGAACCATCACCGTGATTTCGGTGTGGTTTTTCTTCCTGTGGACTCCGGTTGCGGCTGAGTGGACAGTCTGAGTCTCCACACCATCCCCAGCTTTCTGAAGCAGTTCAATGATACTCACGGCTTTGCCTCCTTCCATTTGAACACTGCTCTTCCGCTCTGATCGGCCACCCATTCGGCGTGGCCTTTGATGACCGCATGTTCCTTTACCTGTCGCGCTCCGATATGTCCTCCCCAGAGGATGCATGCAGCGGCAACAAGTCCTGCGATTAGTCCGGCTATGATTGGTCTTGAGTCTTTCATTGGTTGTTTCGGTTTCAGCATTCGGTGAAACTGCCTGATTTAGTGAATGTCGCTCACGGCTTGGCCTCCTTGGCTTTGCGCCATTTTGAAACAGTGTACTGCACGGCATTCAACCGCTCATCGCGTAGCCACGCCTCCATCGCATCCCCCGCCTCCTCCAGCCGCTTGATGCGCTCTTGAAGTTGCAGGTTTGCTTCATCCAACAATTGCTGCTGCCGGATGATTGCGTTGGCCGCGGTGAGTTCTCGTTCAAGCCTCCTGCACAGCATGCCGAGTTCGGCCACGTTGTGAGGGGTCGAGTCTGATATTGGGGTGTCGCTCATTTCGCCTCCCCCCATTTGCCAATCGTGCGTAGGAAAGCCTCTGCGCGTTGGGATGCGGTTGACGAAAGATAGCATCTATACCAATCTTTAACTCGAACTTGTTTACAAATATCCCATAATATCCAGCGGTATTGTTCAAATTGATCAACTGTAAGCATCTTCTCCGCATCGTGCATGGCGTTGAGGTCGAACGGGTAGTTCGGGACATCGACACACACATCAAATTCGCTTGGTGTGCCTTTATGTCGTGTCGTAACTCCCAACACCCTTCCGGA
>Ga0209820_1000026_pt1 | contig 39205 bp, 53 predicted proteins | sample PPLLak21cMay2015_FD_187254 | JGI IMG/M metagenome (GOLD analysis project Ga0209820, IMG submission 187254) | Freshwater sediment microbial communities from Prairie Pothole Lake near Jamestown, North Dakota, USA - PPLs Lake P7 Core (1) Depth... | ecosystem: Environmental > Aquatic > Freshwater >...
ATTCGTCCAACCAAACCCCGATATTGTGCCATGTAGCACCTTTAGAACCAAGTTCCGCGCCTTCGATGAAAGTAGGGTTGTTCTGATACTGCGAGTAGGTTTTGAATAGAATCTGGCTCTTATTTGGTAGGATTAGTGAGTTATCGGTAAAGCCGTTCTTCAGCGTGTAGCTAATGTATGCGTTGCTACTCGTTTGCTTCATCCTATACTCAGGTGGCAACCAGTTGTAAACCGCGCTCTGTTGTTGCCTAATGCTAACCTCTGAACTTTGAGCAAAGCACATGATAATAGAGGCTGGATTCTCCATTGCTGCTTTAACAACGCTGTATGCCCCGAACTGCGTCTTAGACGACCTGTTTCCGCCCAACACAAGTGCTTCGTCCTTCTCTACAAGCTCATCCCAAACCTTTTTCCAATGTGCGAACTTGAAACCATATCTGAACGGGTCTTTGTTTGCATTACGCACCGCTTCCTCCCGCGAGGTATGCAGCGCGATTAAATCCTCAACCTCCATAGAGGCAATTTCCTCATCGGTAGGTATCGGCAGGATTTCGTGTGGAGTCCAGTTAAGCATGGGTCATTTTTTATTCACTTCCTCTACAAAAATAAGCCCCAATAGAAGGGCCTTCATCTATAACCTCCGCTTCAATAATCTTATTCTGCGCTTTCTCAGCTACTTTCTTACGCGAGGCTTCGATAAGCACAAGGGCATCTTCGATAGATAAACCTTCTTTCTTGCTAACCTCGCCCGTATGTCCCGCGAGCATGGAAGATTTGTCCTGCATAATACCAATGGTAGTAGCAAGCTTCTCTGGCGAAACAAGCGAAAGCTGTTCAGGATCGTCGTAAAGTTGTTCAGCCTTCTTAAACAAAAGGTCGGTGTATTCCATTGCGGCCATCGCATAACGCATCGAAAAATGCTTCCGTTTTTGTTCTAGGGTATCGTTATGCGCCCACTCTAGCCGACGAATTGTTTCATGGGACAACCCCGTAATGCGGCGAATCTCAGGGAAGTTTGCCCCTTGTGCCAGCAACCATAAAGCCTTTGCTGCAACGTCAGGCTTGCAGTTTTCAGCACAGTTCCTTGGTAAGTCCTTAGCACGTTCACGTATCGCGCTAATGAACTCAATCATCGCCTCCTTGCTGTCAATAGCCGAAAGGTCTGTGTCTTTTGTTTCGTCCATGTCTCGTTAGGCTATTCAGCCTGATGGGTTTGGCAAGCAATTATCGCTCGTTTTGTTGCTCTTCTTTATTTTGCGCCTCAATCTCAGCCATAATTGTCTGGAATTGGTTGGAGAAATCAGGGTCGTTCTTAGCCTGTTGCGCTGCTGCGTTAATGCCGACGCGAGTAGTGGCTAATCCTTTCATCATCCGTTGGACGTTTTGCTGATACGCCTCATCGCCAATGTCTTTTGACATTCTTCTTAAAAACGGCTCAAGCATATTTGCTCCATAAGCAGCGGCAATTAGTTTGTGTCCAAAGTAAGCCGCCTCCGTGTAAACCTTGCCACCTGTTCCACTCACCAAAAGCCTTAACTCCAATGCTTCCTCTTTACCAATAGGTCTGTTCGCCGCTTGCACCCTTGATGCCGCTATAATTTGGTCTGCCAGTTTGGGGCTTCCTGTAATAGCATCCAGATTGCGAATTGTTTTGGGAGCGTTTGGCATACCTCGCTTCCACCCACCTAATTCTTTTATGAATTTCTCGCCGTCCCAAAGGTCAATTCCGTGACGGGTCTGATTCGCTCCTGCTTTCGGAGCGTAATCCTGCATAATAGCTGCAATCATATCTGCGCCAACCTCTTTCCTTTTCTGTAAGGGTAGCCTTGCTGCTATTTCGATAACATCGGTAGTTCTCGCTTTGGCTAGTTCGCTTCCAAATGCCACGTTATCAGCAACGTCAAGTTTACCGTCCTTAATGGATTTAATCATTTCGTTCCGCATAAAGGCATCTTCCTTCGCTTGAAGGTCTGCGGTTTGAACGATCGTTTTAATCAAGGTTTGCTTTTCCTTATCAGAAATCGGCTCAAGAAGTCGAGCCGCTGCTGCTGGGTCTATTGTGGCGTAATCCACCTTGGCAAGCTCAAGAGATTGGTTTACCTCTTTAAGTGTTTTTTTAACCCGCTCACCACCAAGCGTCTTACCCCAAAGCGCATCAACCATACCATCGTCAAAATTGGTCTTTCCTACTTTGAATCCTTTTTGCGAAGAAAGCCCAATCTTTTCAAGATATGCCTTTTGAAGAGTGTCGCGCAAATAGGCTTCGCCCTCAACATCTCCAGCAGCTTTTACGGCGTTAAAAATATCGTTTGCTGCTTTTGTGTCGGAAATCGCATTTTTAATAATTTTTTCAGGAGCTATTTTAAGATCACCAAAGTTATCTTCTACCATCTTGCCAATTTGCCCCTTTTCAAAAGATAAATAGTCAGTGTAAGCATCTTTGAATTTATCCCATCCAGCCAACTCTTGTGAGTTTAATTTGCTTTGGAAGTTATCTCTAATAGCCTCGGTTGCTTTGCGGGTTACATCGTTGTTTTTATTCCAACCAATAGGCGTGTTTGGTATGTCTGCTTGGAGATTTTTAATTAAGTCTCTCGACCTAATAGCATCGAATGGCTCCGAATACTCCCTTAGGTTTTTTAACTTAATTCGTGCCTGTTCTGGCACTAAAATACCAGCGGCATCAGCTCTCATTATTTCTGACTCTAGTTCTTGCGCTGCTTTTCTATCAAATTCAGCATTACCAAGCCTTGTCATTATTTCTTCTACGGCTGGGTTTTTACCCAATCCAGAATCTTGGACTATAGGACGTAGGACATTTGCTAATTCCTCTGGTGTTTGTGTTGCTGTTGTGGACTTCGCCCAAGCGTCAAATTCAGCGTTTTTGGCTTGTCTGGTGAATTCGCGCCCCTTGGTTAAAATCTGCGAAACATTTTTCCCAGCCTCCGCCATGCTTGTCTCATCTGGCATGAGTTGAGCGATACGCCGCTCTGCCCAGCGTTTAGGCTGAATTTCCAGACTAGATTTTCTCCCAGCAAGTCGAGTTGCCACATTATCGACTTCTTTTTTGAGAATTTCTACAACTTCGGATTTATTAGTTACGGGTCTTCCCTCTACAAAACTTTTCTGGAAATCTGCAAAAACTTTACGGTTTTTCTCTAGTTCAAGCCCAACTTGCATTTTAGGGAAAGCCCCACCCAACGCTTGTTCGTAAAGAAGTCCTTTTGTTCCACCCGCCGCACCAATGGGGTAATTCACATCCATTCCCTCTTTTCTCAGAAGTTCTACGGACTCTCTAAGGTTCTTCTCAACCTCGTTTTCAATTCCCTTACCAGCCCTAGATAAACCAAGCTTAGACGCTGTTCCTGCTGTGGCTACGTCAATAGTCATACCAAGCGCGGCTTCTTTTCCTCGCCTAGATGCAATTTCACTAAGATCAAGCGGAATGCCCAATGCCCCACGATAAATAGTGTCTTGCAATGCACCAGTTCCAGAGTAACCAAGGTTAGCTCCAGCGGCAGATGCAGCAATAGCACCTGGCCCCGAAGGTGAACCTACAGCAGCTCCACCAATACCGCCTAAAAGCCCGACGATAATCGGTGCGGTTTCGGTAGCAGCAAACGCAGCAACGTCAGCACCTTGGATTCCTTTAGGGAAAACAACTTTGAATTTACCCTTGTCGGTTTTAAGCTTGGTATCGGTTCTGTCCTCAACAACAAAGTTGGGCTTACCGTCAATAACCATTCGCAATACCGTTGGAAATTTCTGCTTTAGATATGCTTCTTGTGCGTCAGGGTCTTGTAGTCCACCAAGCGCGGTGGTAGCCCCAGCACCAAGTCCAGATTCAACATCGACTCTTTCTGGGTCAACTTCAAACACTTCTGCTAAAGCAGTCTTAGCCTTTTTAGGGTTGAACCGCTTGTCGATCCTTTCTGTTACCGTGTCTTCGCCAGATGCCATTGCACCGCCGAAGCCAGCTATGTCGATATTCGGAACTGCAATTTTGGTGACTTTCTTATCTGTAATTAGGTCGCCAGATGAAATACCTTTAAGAAGATCACTAACCCTAGTGGATTGTAACTCTTGATACTTCTGGTCAATTCTTGGGCGTTCTTTGTCTAGCTTATCAAGAAGTCCCAAAGCCTCTTCAGCTCTGGCTGTGTCACCCTTGTTCTTGGCCGCGACATATTCGCTACCCACTTCCTGAACATATTTTTCAAAAAGGGTGATTTCATCTTTGTATTGCTTTGTAAGCGGGGAACTCATTTATTTTGGCGTTTTCTGAACTCTTCAAGATCGTTTAAAACATCTGGGCTTAAACCTAATCCTTGTGGCGGTTGGATTTGTTCTTTTAAGCCAAGAATCTGCTCACGATACATTTGTTCTACTTGGTCGTTTTGATCTTTTGTAATCTTGCCCTCTTTGATTCCTTTTTCTCGCTCAGTTCTTGTGCCGTGAACAGCATTAAAGGTTTCTTCTTTTAGACGGGTAATATCTTTTAGTAAGGTTTCTTTATCCCCACCAACATCAAGAACACCGAAAGCGTTTTCAAGGCGTTTACCTTCTTTTTCGGTAAGAGAACCCATGCCTGAGCTGCCAGTTGGTGAGTTTTCTTTGAGCTTTCTAAGGTTGTCCAACGCAATAGAATCTTTCAATGCGGGTAGGATTTGTTTTTGAAGTTTATACGCGGCTGTGCCTGGAATCATGGATTTACCCATGTCCACTATTGCCCCAGCCCCATAACTAGCAATATCGTTTCTGATAATTTCTTCAGCTTCGTTTGCCTTATCTATAATGAAGTTGGTTTTGCTGGCCGCTTGTTGTGCAGTTTTATCTGCTGCGGTTTGTCCCTTTTGCATTTCTGCTTCTGCTTTTTTTGCCTCAAGCTTTGTTTTTTCAAGCTCTTGTTCTTTAAGTTTGTAATCAATTTCAGCAGAGCTTCCCTCAACCCTTCCAGCCGTAAGACCATCTCTATCCATTCTCCATACATCACCTTTAGGGACGGGAGTTTGTGGGACGTTTGATTGTGGTGAAAGATTTTGAGCGGTTTGAATTTGTTCTGCTTCTTGGGTTAGTTTTTGGAGGTTTGAGGTTACTCCGTTTGTCCAATACTGATTTAAATTAGTAGGGTCATTACCCGCACCTTGGGGGGCGTAAATACGTCCAATATCGTTAATTGATTTAACCCCAGCATAAGGGCCCTTTCCTTCGTTAATACCTTGACCAAGAAGCCTAGCCATTTTCTCAATAGACTCTGGGACGCTCCCCATTTGAACTGGGCCTTTTTCATTAGATACACCCATTGCATTGTTTTTGTTACGAAACGCTGAAGATGTTCCGTTTCCAGTTTCGTGCATTGCAATGGCGGCTAATATGTTCGGATCAACTCCGTGTTTAGCCCCTGCTGCTTCAAATGAACCACCAAAAGGCTTTAGCGGTTCTGGCAGTTTATTACTAAGCCCACCTTGGACTCCTTCTCTTGCGCTTGGGGTTGGGGCATAAGAAGTTGGTGGCTGTTGCTGGAATATAAGTCCGTTCTCGGTTTGTATCGGAACGATACCGCCTGAGCCGACTCCTTTGCCTTTTGCTGTTTTAACCACCAAAGTTCCGTCTTGGTTCTCGCCTACAATATCCACATCGTAACCAGCCGCCCTATAAGCATCTATTTTTTCAGGAGTAAGACTCATTAAGGAATCGCCACCCGTCATACTCGCGTCTAGTTTGTCTCTCTCAAGCATCAAATTAGAACCAAACTGTCTTTCGCGGAAGTCAAATTCCCGCTCAGAATCCGAACGCTCTAATCCAAGGACTCCGATTTTAAGCGAATCCTCAATACCAGCAGCAATAGCAAGGCGTTGGTTTGTTGAAATATCTGGATTGCTAAGCTCACCTAAAGCGTTTTCAGCCATCGGAGCAAGTTCTGGAATAGCATCACGAATAGACTTAGCCATTTGCTCGGCTTTCTTAATCCTGCGTTCGTTTTCAGACTTTTGCTTCAGGATGCCGCCAATGTCTTGCCCAACTTGTGCTAGTGCTTGCCCTTGAATCATACCAGCGTTTGCAAAGCCGCTAAAATCGGCTTGCATCAACCTTGGATCAATGGTTTCTCCTAGTCGCTGTGAATTTCCGTATGCCATGTTATTAAATTTTTATCTTCCGAAGAAACCGCCTAGTGCGCTGCCGACCCCGCCAAAAATACCAGAAGTATAGCCAGCTTGTGCTTGTGCGTTTGCGCCACGGGCTGCAACTTGGTTTGAGCGTTGTTGCATACCAAGGTTCGCGCCAGCATCAGGGTTAATCATTTGCGGGACAGCACTACCGATTGCGCCTAAGCCTAAGCCTAGTTGCTGTTGTCCAGCTTGGTAGGAAAGCGGAAGGTTGCCAAGTGCTTGTATTCCAGGCGCGGTATAAAAGTTCTGCGCCATATCGAACGCTCCACGGCGGCTGTAGTCGGCTTCTTGACGTTTCTGAGCCATTACGCCAGCGCGACCTAAAACCTCGCCAGCGACGCTTCCACGGCTATTTAACATACCACGGGAAGCAAATGCCTCGCGCTGCGCTTGATCGCTCATGCGTTGCTCTTCTGGCGTTAGTTGCCGCGCTGCTTGGGTAGCCCTTGCCGCCTCCATGTTAGCCGCATCAACTTGCGTTTGGGATTCTGGGGATAACGCTTGGGCAAAGCTACGGAAAGCACCAGCTTGTCCCGTCATTCCTTGCAATTCAGTTCCACGCGCATCTAAAATGTTTTGTCCAGCCTCTTGTTGCGCTGTTCTACCAAGTCCGTAAAGCCCTTGTTGTCCTTGTGTGCCTTGTAGGAAGCTCCCAACGTCACCAAGGTTTAGTCCTAGGAACTCTGGGCGGTATTGCTTCTCAGCACTAAGGACGGATGGCAAAGCCTGTTTATACCCAGAAACGTATTTCTGAATATCACCACCAATGTCCATCTTAGGTGCTTTGACCTTATCAGGCCCCGATACGATTGATTTTAAGCCGCCCATTATATTTTAGAGTAAATTTTTGAAAAGTCATAAGTCCGAAAGCGAGGATCGCCTTTTATTTCGCGCTGAAAAGCAACGTATGGCACAGAGCCAACAAGAGGGGTTACGGCATCTTTAATAGAGCCACAAACGTAGGTAAGGCAAATGCAATCAGCCTCGGTGTGGGAAACAGCAACCCTTTCGTCGCCTTTCATGCACCAATAACCCATACAGAACGCAAAAGGCAGCGAGATAATTACGCCATGAACTAAATGCCACCCAAGCTGGGCGTGAAAATCCCCGCCAGCAAGCATGTAAATTTGTTTGGCTTTATCAAGCATATCATTCATAAGTAATAGCTACTGTTCCCGCATCAAAAGAATCTCCGTTAGCAATGATCCTAACGCTGGTTAAAGTGCTGCTAAGTTCTTTAGTCGCGCCACCAGCAAAAGCATTATTTGTGTTGCTCAAACCACCAGTTACCGTAGCAACCCAGAAATTACCCGTCAATTTGGATATTGTTACTGTGCCGTGCCATATATCCGAGGCGGAAGGGGCCGGCGAAAGAAGAATTCCACTTGTCTCGTTATTTACGTCAGGGGTAGCTCTAATCTCAGCCGTAGCCCCAAGATAGCCCGTGTTTTCAAAGCCACCAGAATCGCCAAGGCGAACAAGGATTGCGTTTGTGCCACCCGTGCTAAGTCCAGAAACCAACAAGGTAATACGTTTCGCTGTGGAAGGAATCCCCGTAAAGTCAACAAATGTCCCCGATGCCGTTTGTGATGCGGAAAGAACAAAACTTGCTGCCACACTAGAATCGGTGTATGCCTTAATGCTTTGTTGTGTCGCTAGTGACGTTGCGCTATCACTAACCATGTCATTCTCATCTAAAACAGCAACTTCCGCTGGAGCAGCCAAAACACCAGATGCGTTTCCAATCACTCGCATAGAAGCTACTTGCTGAATTTTAGCATAGGTAACACCGTCAGTCGCGCTTGTGGCATTGGGAAGTTTTGATGTAGTTACTGCACCAGCAGCAAGCTTAGCAGATGTTACTCCGCTGTCTTTGATTTGCAAACGCCCACCACCATTTACTTCAAGGCTTGAATCATCGGTTGTGCCAGAGCTGCCAGTAACAAAGGCAGCGTTATCCACAAGGTTATTCAACTTGGAACTTGTAACCGCATCGCCATCTGCAAATGTTTGCCCTTTAGTAAGAATCGCCATAATCAGTATTGTGTAATAGTCTGTCTGCTTGCTTTTGTTGCTTCAATCGCAATCGAAGAAACTTTAGGACGACCTATTGCGGACGATCCTACTATTTTGCGCCTAATTGTCAACACACCATAGACCCCGCGAGGATTGCCAAGCCTGAAACTAAAGTCTGCTGTCTCGTTTGGCTCAAGTTGGCCTGGCAAACCAATGTTCGCATCAAGCATAGTTGCTATGTCGGTTACAATCGTGTCGGTGCTATCAGGGTCTTCCGTAGAGAACAAGAAATCAACATCAGAAGCGTTGTCTATGTCTGACTGCACTTGGACGTTTGCCTTCTTGTATTTTTTTCTCCCGTAATCCGAGAAAGCGTAGCCCCTTGTTTTAAGCTCATAGTCGATTCCAGTATTGGTGCTATTTCCTACCACGTTGGTTGAATACGTATCAAAAGCCTCTGTTCTGGAGTCGGTAAGATGTAACCCGCCGTTTTCGTTTACCAAGTGCAGCTCGTTTCGCTCTTCTGCTTGCCCCTTAATAAAGTTCGTGACGTTGAAATCGTCATTGCCGAAAACGTCCACACTTTCCCAGCCCTTGTTTTTGGTATTGTAAATGATAACAGAGTTGTTTCCCGTGGCATCATCAGCCCCAGCCGCGCTATCAAGCGGAACAGCCAAGTAATATCGGTTGTCAAAGTAGATAGCCACCGAGTTTGACGCTAAACGCTTATTGATTCGGTCAATAATTGGCTGGATTGGCTTACTAAGTGGCTCTTCAACGCCACGCAAGTTGTATTCGTCCAAGAACTCCAAGCCATAGACTCCATCATCGCTTAAAAAGAAGATCGCATTACCCTTGCTGGCAATAGAACGCCTAGCTAAGCAACCAATTTCCCTTGTAAGCTCCCGTAAAGTGGTATCTGCCAGCGTTCCTTGTGTCCCGCTAATCAAATGCACACTATTTCGGTTGAAAACAATCATGTTGTCGTCATAGAACGGGTGTAAGCCAACCAAATAGTCAGCTATTCCAGCCGTAACCCTGAATTGGGATTGCACAGAATCAAAAGTATTTGGGTCAAGAATGTCCGAAGCGCAAATCTCATCGCGCACGTTTCTGTCTGCATAGGTAGGTGCTACTCCCGTGCCTTCTGGCTCATAGAAATACGGACACCACAAGCGGCGTTGGAAGTAAACCCCCCATTTCGGAGCGGGAATATGGGTAAATCCAAGCCCCAAGCTGTAACGGCTACCGAATTCGATAAAATCCGAACCACTCCCTGTGCCATAAGTAATGTTTGGAATAGGTGCGTTGAAATAAATGTCGGTTGCGGTGGCTTGGGTAACAATAAAGTTCTGCCCGATAATTGGCTCAAGCAATGCTACGTCAGTTGCACGGATATTAACTCTATCGCCAGCAACAATAGTGGTGTTGCCGACCACCGTAATACGAACTAATCCGTTGCTAACTCCGTAGTCGTTGCCAGCAATGTTGAAATACTGTGGCTGCGAGTAAACTCCTGCTGGGCAAAGGGTGAACCCATCGGAAACCATAGTGCCAGTATTGGCCGTGTAGGTTTCGTTGCCGTTGCCCGTTGCTATCACATAGGTGAAATTATCAGCGTCAACAATCGTAGCTACCGTATGGCTACCGTTAGGGTCGGCTGTCGGTGGGGTAGCGGAAAAACCAAGAGAGGAAATGGTGATGCCATCACCTATACTCAAGCCGTGTTCTCTAAGTGTAATAGTAACCACGCCCGTTGCAGACACATAAGCCCCCGCGCTGATAGCCCTACCTTTAGGAATGTATTCCCATGTTCTCTCACCATCGCGGAACAAATAGATACGGTCAAAGGCTTGTAGCATCTCAACCTCGTCAGAAACAATCTGACCCGTTGGGTAGGGAACGCTGCTAACCGTATAATCACTAAGCAAAACCTTTTTACCCTCATTGTTCGTGGCAATAATCACGCTTTCCTCAGAATTTGTCGCTGGGTCACTAAACACGCATGAGCCGTAAATATTACTTACCGCCGTGTCGTTTAGGATCGTACCTATCACACCATAAGTTCCGTCAACCGTCAGCACGGGGTCGTCAGCTCCAGCATTAGCAAAACTAAGGCTATCGGCATCTACATAACTGAAAAGGTAAGCTCCTGCGTTTATCCCCGTAATAGGCTGGGTTGAGTTGCTAGGGACACCAAGCGTAATGTAAGCTGGCAAATTCGCGCTGTTAATCCCGTGCGCTGAACCAAAGTTAATCGTAACTACGTTTGAAGTTCGTGAGGCTGTGGTGATAGCAAGCGGAGTGTTCTTAACGATAAAAGGCAACAACAATGGGTTTGCGCTGTTCGCTAAAGCACCGCTTTTAAGCTCAATCCCGCGCCTCGGTTGCCAATAACCATCAATCCTGCCGTTCTTACTCAAGACAACCTCGCCAGCCTTTAACTGATTCGGTTGCTCACGCTGGTTCATTCCCATGAAACCAACGTCCCCGTCAATTAGGGGTTGGTCGTCCAAATTCCCAAATGAACGGTAAGAAGCCACAGATTATTGATCGTATGCAATGCAAGTTCCACTTGAAACAGTCACAGCAGTAAAGTTGCCGCCAATTCCCGTTCCTGCTAGGTGGGTGATTGTCTGAAGATCGGCAATGTTTGTAAGGTTGCCTTGAAGTGTGGAAAACACCGTATCTTCGATGAACTGAATCCAGCGATAGGTCTTGCCTGTCTGTGCGCCTTCGCCAGCATTTAATACGTGACCCCCATTACCCCCCATTAATTTGAACGCCGTATCACTCATACTTTCTGTTTATTGACTTTTTATAAATTACTGCTAAATTGGTTTAGGCGTTTGTGTCTGAAACAAACACCTATACTCATAACATAAATCACTATGTCGAAGAGCAAACAAGGATTATATCAAAACCACCCGAGTGTCAACAGAATAGATTGGAGGTGGAAGAGGTGGGATGTAAGGGCAGATGGCAAGGTATTCTGGCAATATGGCAGATACGGGGAAATTTGGTTGGACTGGGATAAGGCCATTGCAACTCGCGATAGTATGTATAGGTCAAACAGGAAACAAAAACTTAAAAACCCCGAATACCACCGAAAATTAAACGCTGAGTGGAGAGAAAAAAACAGGGTAAAACATTGTGAAAATTCTAGGGTATGGGGCAAGCGTAACCGTGAAAGATGCAATGCAAGAAGAAGGGAAAGAGACAAAAAGCGCAAACAATTAGACCCAATTTACGTGATGAGAACTAGACTAAGGGCTAGAATGAGAAATGCCTTGAAAGATGGGGGCTTTAAAAAGGCTAAGGCTACTTATGAAATATTGGGGGCTGATTATGCAACCGCAGCCGCGCACCTAGAATCACAATTTAAAGATGGTATGTCTTGGGCTAATCGTTCTGAGTGGCATATAGACCATATTATCCCATTAGCATCTGCTAAAAACGAAGAAGAACTACTTAAACTTTGCCATTACACCAATCTTCAACCTTTGTGGGCAATGGATAATCTTAAGAAAGGCGCATTACTTTAAGACTTGTCAATCCCTTCCTCGTTCCAAAGCAAAAGTCCTAGTCTTTTCGCCGCAAGAAACAGAGCTGAATCTTGTAAATCTGCCTGGCAAACGTAATTATTACCGCGAGTAACGGCAAAATGTTCATCGTTAATTTGAGTCACCTTAATGTCGTGTTTACGCATCCACTTTAGCCTTGGTGACTCGCTGGGTTCGATTGTAAATAGTTCGTTTATAGGTTTCTTAAAGGTGAAGTTAACGCAATAGAAGTTTTCACACGTTCCGTCTGGTTCAAGGAAGCCGTCGCATCTGTGGCAAGATGGATTATCCATTACTCAGTTTCTCGTTAAGTGCTTGCAACACAACCTGCTTTTTCGTTTGCCCTGTTCTATCGGCATACGAATCTAGAATTGTTTTTAGCGGAACTCCTAGATCGACGGTGATTCTGCCTTTGTTCCAGACTTTTTCGGATTCTGGCTTGGTGGCGTTTTTGTTGTTTGGTTTCATGATTTTATTGCTATTATTAAATAGGTGAGTAATACAAAAGATAAAACCTTATAGATCACTATTTTAACTTCTAATATTATCTCTTCACTCATTCTCGTTCTTTCGGTTGGTTGTTATTTAACGCAGTTAATCTTCATACATGAGCCAATATTGATGATACCCCATTGCTGTTTGATCTTCTCTTTGGCTTCTTTGGCTGTCTCGGCAATTACGAAAACCTTGCCTAGATTTGACTTACTCCCAAGCCATCCGTTGCCGTGTTCAATCTGGTATAAATTTACCTCTTTCATATCTTCTCGCTGGTTGGTTGTTAATCTTGATTCGTGTCTATCGCAGCTTCCCATCCGTCGATCCATACGTCATGTCCTAGATCGCGGATAATCCATATAGCCCAATCTTCGGGCTTGAAATCATCGCCGCCTAGACAATGCGCCACGGGTTTCATTTCGTGGACAAGCTCGCCGTCACGGTAGATTTTATACCCTTCCGCATAGCTCGCTCCGCAATCTTCGCAGTCATAATCGTCATGTATAGTTTTGACTTCGTATCTCATATCTTCTCGCTGGTTGGTTGGTTAGGGTGCGATTCCTCCATCATGCGTCCAGTGCGTTTCAACATCTTTAGCTATGTCGGCGTTTATTAGTTTCAGTACTTCGTTGAGATACCATTGCTTGTGGTGCGATCCGTCGGTTTGTAAGCCATCTTTTAATACCTCAATGATGCGTTTATCTCGCTCCCTCGCCGCTTGCCATGCTTCCCATGCTAATTGGGTTTGTTCATCAACGTATTGACCATGAAAAGATTTACCTACGTATATATCCAGATCATGACAATTAGGCTTGGCAAATAATTCCTCAAACTCGCGGCGTGATTCGGTGTTCATGGTAGTGCGTATCTCAAGTGTCCAAATTTTGCTTTGTTGTCATAACCATCAGCCTCTCTATTGGCTATGCTTATTTTCTGTTCGCGCTTGATTTGAGCGAGGCTCTTCACGGCTATATTTGGTTTCCCAAAATATGCGGAATAGCAAATCTGATAACCGTCAAATGCGGCAGGGATACCGTTTAATGTATGGATATAAAATGTTTTCATAATCTTATTTCGTTAAACCGTCCGATGCATGAGACTTGCGCTCCTGATCTTCTTTGTTCTGCTTCATGATTGCGATTATTGAGCCTAGTCTTTCCCTCACGTTAAAAGAAGACCCTCCTTTGAGTGTTATTCTCGTTTCAGTTCCATCTGTTGATTCCACTTCTATGAGCATTGAAACGTCGTTTAAATCCACGTAACAATCCCTTGTCCTCCGTCCTAAGTATCCTCCAGATATAGCTGATGCGTGGGTAAACTTGGTCAACCTAAATGCAGAACAAGGCACCGCAGAACGACGGGCATTGCGCGACTCTTTGGCGATGGGGTTACACGTCCCGCATAGATCGGACGGATATGCGTGTTTACAGATGGTTTTCACAGTTTCGTTTCAGTTGTGCCCACGGATGGACTTTTTGCGTTCGTGGTTAGGGATTGGAGGGCTTCGGTTAGTGCTACTCGCGATCCTCCTGTCACTTGATTTGTTTCTAAAGCCCAAGAGATAGCCTCCGCCAGCCTGTCGCGCTGCTCGGTGACTAATCTTGTTTTTTCAATTTGTCCGATAACCTCACTCAGTTTGTCGCAAGCTATTTGCTCCCATTTGTCTATTTCGGCACGGGCGGCGGTGAGTTTGGCGGTAATCTTAGCAGCATATTCCCATATTGTTCCGTTCGGGTCGCGTAGTTCAAAGCCGTATGCTTTGTGCAGGTCTTTGATTTCCTGACGGGCGGCGGTTAGTTCGCGTTCAAGTTGGCGAGCAAATCTTGCTGCTACATATTCGATCCTTGTGCCTGTCGCATCGTCATAATATCTGACTGACTGGTCATCCGTTCTCGGCGTGTCTGATTGGTTCATTGTTCGTTTGTGTTTAGGGATCGGAGGGCTTCGTCCGCCATATCTATATATTCATCACTTAGTGAGTAAAATACTAGGCGATCTCTGATTATTTCCAAGGCCACCGCCAGCCTGTCGCGCTGCTCAATTGCTTCGTCTAATGGCTCTTGCCATAGCTTGATCACAACATTGCCAAATGTTTCATCTTCCATGATGTCGCGTTTGATTTCAGCAATAGTCTGCCATGCTCTGTCGCGCTGCTCTCGGTATTCACGGCATACGGATGAAACTCTGCATTGTTCATCGACGATCTTTTGTAGCCTGTCGCGCTGCTCGGTGACGGCGGTTAGTTCGCGTTCAAGTTTCCTCGCGTGAGACTTCATTAGTGAATAATCCGTTTCAGGATTAGGACTAAGATCAACTAACTTATCGTCTAGTTCATTCGTTCTCGGTGTGTCTGATTCACTCATGGTCGTGTCTTTGTTGTTCATAGCGGCTTCTTTCTAAACCTTATTCAACTCAGGTCAAGCGTTTTGTAATTATATTTGAAATTATTTTATCAATGATCCCCATGCTCGCCATTAAAGGCACTCAATACCGACACGGCGAATATCACCAACGTCAGCCCCAGCAAGATAAACAAACTCGCTATCACTTCGCACCCCCTTGTCCCGCAGCTCTATTATTTGTGTCTTCGTTCATAACGAACGCAACATACTTACAAAACAATGCGGCGCAACAACAAAATCAAAAATTATTCTCCCATAACCCGCGCCCTGTAATCTGGCAATACCTCACTTGTCCACTCACAATCCAAATCCAGACACACATACTTACCCAGCTTACTCCGCCACATGGCCTTCCTGCCACACTCCAAACAACCCACAAACTCATGCGTAGGGCACACCTCAATCATATACCCAGCATCATCCAAACAAAACCGACATACCTTTAAATCCGCTTCCATAAATCAATCCTCAAAGGTTATCTCAAACTCTTCATCATCCCCACCCGCACTCAACAACACCTCATACTTCGCACACTCTAACACCCCAACCAAATTCGCCACAGTAATATCAAACTCATCACGATAACGCCAGATCAAACTCTCCAAATCAGCCGCAAACGCCATCGCCTGTTCTCGCTCTGTCATGCAACATTGCTAGCACACGACTAAACAATAAGCAACCCAAACTTACCGCCGAACTCATTCGCTGGTAGATCACGTTTCTCCGAATTACACGCATGGCAAGCAAATACCAAATTATCCAATGTATGCGAACCACCCTTTGCTATCGGCACTACATGGTCAACCGTCAACTTGCTAAACTTGCCCCCACAATAAAAGCACTTACCTTTAGCTTTGACCATAGCCTCACGTATCTCCTTCGGCGTAGCTTTAGCCACTTGCCCACGCAATATAGCTCTGCGCCGATGCTTGTAGTTCCTTTTTTCATCGCGCCTACGTTCCTTGCGCTGCTCATCTGTAAGCACAACTCTAGGTGGGCGTAATGACTTAGCTAATTCTCGTTCAGCTTTTTTACGAGCTACTTCAGCTAAAATCCCTTCCCGCACAATTCGTTTAGCCTCCTTCTCAGCGGCCTTAGCTTTCCGAACAGCATCAAGCTTGGCAATCCTCTCGGCGTTGACCTTGTTATAATGCCTACGGGCTGCCTCCCTTCTTCTCTCCTTAAATAACTCACTCCCCTTATTCTTTTCATAAGACTGTTTATTAAGTTCTTTAATACGCTTTTCGTTCTTATTACGATACTCCTTCTGCCACGTTTCAAGAATCATCTTATCCCTTGCCGCACGTTCGTCAGCACTCAGTGATGCCAGATAATCCATATGCTTGTGCCATTGCGCCCTGCTAGCTTCCTTTGCTTTGCGCTTAATAAACCTAGCTTCTCTGCGCTCAAAGAAGTCAGCACCATATTGTTTAGCAAAACTCTCGGGGGAAGCCCACGCCCCATACCTACTCCCGTTCTTATGGTTAACGTAATTTTTAAATATGTAACCATCTTCTCTCTTGTCTCCTAGCTTGTTCATAAATTAAAACTAACTAGATAAACCTAATCAGTCAAGCCCCCTTGTGAAATTTCTTCTTCGGCACTGAACGTATTGGGATTCAAATCTAAAACGGCAATCGAACCGCCTCCCCCCACCTGTTCAGATAGACAGCAATCAATCGAACACCATTAAAGCAATCGTTTGTCTCAATCAATCGTTTAAATCGGCAGGCTGAACAGTAGTTTGACACTGAAACGTGCGCTGTAAATGTCGCATAAACCTGAAACCCTTATGGAATAAGACAATCAAACAAGCGTTCTATTTGGCTTTATGCATGTTGTCACAAGTTGAGTGGTTACATGGTAAAGAATCGCGCTTGATACGCTGTATTGCCAGTATCTCACGCGCCTGGTTGCTGATCGTTACTCGATCAAAGCTTTACCTTAGAACTGCCATAGTCTCGCACACGGTGGCTTTTTTTCCATTGAGAGCGAAAGGATATTCTGACTATCTAAACGATTTGCTTAGTTATTAGCCTTTCACACTTCATTGGTTATTAGCTGTAATTAGCAATCAATCGGATTAGTTACTTGTTTGAGCTGCAAGCGTTGTTTTGCGCTGTACTAGATACGGTGCGCTACGTTGTCGCTTGCGTGCGTTGTGATGGGTTTCATCGTGCCTAGGTAAGCGAGCCTTGCCGATTGGCTTGGGGTTGTTTCTCGTTGTTTGGTGAACTCGTGCTTTTGAATCGTTTGATTTGATTTGAAGCTTGGCGAGTTGAAGCAATCGCATTGTGATTTGTTTCATCAAGTGGTAACGACTGCGCGTTTTCCTATTGGCTTTATCGACTCGAATTAAGCTTGTCTTATATGCATACCACCTTTTAGGCATCGTTTAAGATTCCTTGTTTACTGACTGAAGAAAAGCTGCCTAGTTGGGGCTTGTCGATGGTGCTGCTGTCAGGCTATTAAATCCTTTGAGTCGTGAAGTTGACAAGGTGTCAGTCAGAGCTTCCAGCGTTCTATTTCTTCTGACTCTTGGTAGAGCCTTTGCGTCCGTGGCCTTGTCTTGATGCAAGGTGATGTAAAGTGAAAAAGCCCCTGAAAGAGGAGGTTCGCGCTTTCCATCTTTTGGGGCTTTTCAGGGTCTTTCCCCGAAACTTTGAATGACTTTAAGCGCGAACCTTAGTCACGAGAGAGAATGAAGCAGAAAAGCGGGAAACCGTCAAGTTTTGGTGTGTTTTATCTGTCAAAACGCTTAATTTATTGCTCAAAAGCCTAACAAAACGCGCCTTCTGATACTGATAAAATAAGGGAAAATGAAAATACTTTAGAAAAAGATGAAAATAATGTGGACAATGTGTGACTCTCGTTCTAGTTTCATTCCAGTTGCAAGACGCAACGCAAAACAAAGACAAACAATATGACAACACTCACTCTCACAATTAAAGAAACTTCAAAGGGATTCCAAATCCGCTCAAATGAAACGCTGCTTTACACCTTGCCAAGTTTGGATATGGCTATTCAAACACGCTTGGAATTAGTCAATCGGAATAATCATTGCGTTGAATTAGAAGGAAAGGGGAAACTCGCCAAAATTGGATAATCTCCAAACAAACCGACCAAAACAAACAAACAAAGAAAAAAACGATTATGAAAAAGACACTTACCACCTACGATACAGCGCATGAACTCATGCAAGACGACAACGCAAATTGGACACGCTCTGGCGCATTCGCCCTTGCGGAATACTTGGAGGAATACGAGGAAAGCACGGGCGAAGAATTGGAATTGGATGTTGTCGCTATCCGTTGCGACTTCTCACAATACGATAGCTTACAAGATTGGGCACATGATTACTTCTCAAACGCCAGGGAAGAAATGGGATTCGATGAAACGGAAGATATTGACGATGAAGAATTTGACGAAAAGATTCGCGAATACATCCATGACAACGGGCAACTTATTGAGTTTAACGGCGGGATAATCGTTTCAAGTTTCTAAACCTAAACCGAAAGACAAGACTTATGCAATACGCAAAACAAGCAAAAAAACCAGAGTGGTTTAACTCAGATGCAAGCAAGATTTACGCATCTGCAACATCTGGCGATTCCGTTTTTAATGAGTGGTATCAATTTGAGAGCCACAAGGAAGCAATCGAGAGCATCACTAGACTATTTAATTCTCAATCTTTCCTAGATCATTTCACACTAGGACCTTATGGGAATCATTACTACCATTCAAACGGCGTTGTCGCAAGCATCCAAGAAATGGTTGAATTTGAAAGTATTTTTTAAAACTAAACCGAAAGACATGAAACCATGAACTTCCAAACAAACAGATTAAGAGGCTTGCCGCTGGGTAAGCGAAACAGAAGGAACAGCAGATTGAGAACACATTTCAGCGTGTTGGATAGCGCGGAAACTTTGCTGGTTATTCTGGCGATAGCATCCCCGTTTGCCTTGCTTTTATGGTGCTTTGTGAACCTTTTGAGTATGTAAAGATTGAGAGCCTAGTCATTATGAAAACAAACTACACTTCCGCGATTGAGAGGATAAACCGTTGCAACACGATTGAGGATTGCGACAAGATGGAAAGATCATTGCAGCGAATTTGGGACAACGGCCTTTTTACGGTTTCGGAGTTCTTGCGCTTGGATGGTGCTTTAATGAAAAGAAAGATTGAGATTGAAAACAAAAACGAAAGAAAAAACCATGATAAACAAACCATTGACAGTATTTGGGCGTGATGCGCTAGTAACCTATCCGTTGCTAGTGCTGATTGCAGAGCGTAGATTGAGAGAGCAAACAAGGGCAAGGCGTAGATTGAGGGCGAAAGCCTGGCTGATCGGTCTATTTGCAAAGCTCGGATTGAGAAAGGAAACTAAGCTGGATTTAGATATGATGGAATATGTTTGGAAGCATAGCGTTCCTCCGTTTAAGCAAATCAAGATCGTAGGTTGCCACAAGGAATCACCATTTAGAAAGGACGTTGGAATATGAGCGCACTTAGTGAACTAGAACGGAGCGAGAACCAGATTGAGTATCTGATCGAACGGCTGGACAAGACGAAGCGACAAATAGAGTTCCTCCTAGATAACATGCAGCTCGCCTTCGACATTATGGAAGTTGAGTTCAGCCGCTACCGATACGAGAAGGCCGCTGAAATATTGGAGGACGCTCTGGCAAGCTGGGAAGCTGTGAATTGAGAACCGAAACAAGAAAAGACATGAAACAAGACATCGACTGGCAAGAATACGAAAGGCGAGTTTCCGAATTGGAAGCCGAAGGAATAGATCGAAGTGACGCACAGGGCGTTGTCGATGCTGAAATGATGCAGGAAAGTAAAACGCAAGATTGAGAATAAAACTAATAGAAAAGACAAATATGACAACTAACCAAAAGGAAATGGCATTGGAAGCACTTAAAAAAGCAGAGGAAAGAATATCCTGCCTCTGCGGGATGGTGAATACATTAGCTAAAAACCCCAAAAAAGTAAGGGCTGAAGATTGGAATGACAAGATCATTGATGCCATCAAATACATCGAAAGCAGCCCCAAGGAATTGAATGGTGATTGGTTTGAAGACACATTAAACGGCCAAGCTCACAAAATTCTTAAATGCCAGAGTTGTGACATGTTGTTTTCTGGCAATGAAGCTAGAACCACCTGCAAAACCTGTCACGTTTAACCGATACATACTATGAAAGAAACTGAATGTTCAAGTTATGGCTTGCAGTTACATTGCGCTTATTTGACAGGAAGAATAAGATTTTATTTGGAATGCATACAAAAGCAAAGATTAGACCTAGAAACTATCATCCAATCTGATCTAAAACGAGAAGAACAAAACGCAGAATACTATTACGGCAAAAAGCCAGATTGAGAAGCCAATCAATCCCCCGAAGGATATACGACAAGAATGTCGTGAACAGCTAGTCGCGTGTGCGTTTTAGCGTTCTGGAGGGGGAAAGTTAGCAGATTGAGAATAAAAACTTGCAATAGAATATAAATGGATTTAAAGAATCCGCACAAGAAAGACAAATTTAATGAGAATGAATAAGAATAACCGCTTTGACGAGCTACCCGACGGTCAATTTAAGACCTTGGTGAGTATCGTTTGTAAGCACTATAACAGTGATCCAAACTTCGTTTTAGGGGGTAATCATAAGCAGACTTCCACGATTCCGCGCAACATCATTGCAACCATTTGGAGTCGCGGGGCTACGTTACAGGAAACAAGCGATCTAGTCGGCTGGAAAGCTTGCCAGCAGGTTTGTCACGCTCGTAAGAGGGTTGCTGCCATAGCAGAACGGCCTAGCCATGCTTTCAGATTGAGAGCCATATTGAGGGAGGTATCTACCGAGTTGCCTTTTCTAGTGGCCGATGAAGATTGAGAAGTGAAACCCAAGATTGAGAACGAAAACCGAGATTGAGAGACAAAACAAAAGACAAAATAAAACATTATGAACGAAACAACAGAAAACACCGCATTGAGTATTGCTGATGCAGAGACAAGAGCATTTGAATTAGTCCAGAGACAGGCCAAAATGCTTGCATCTTCCACCCTAGTCCCTAAAGACTTCGCAAACAATATAGCCAACTGCGCTATCGCAATCAATATTGCCAAAAGAACAAGGCTTGATTGTTTGATGGTGGCGCAAAATCTAGCCATTATCCACGGGCGACCATCTTGGAGCGCAACGGCATTGATCGGAATGATTAACTCATGCGGCAGATACTCGCCATTGAGATTTGTATTCGACGACGAGGATTCGCCTACAAGCTGTTATGCCGTGGCTACCGACAAGGTTTCAGGGCAAGAGTTGAAGGGGGAGAAGATCACGCTGGCAATGGCTAAGGCAGAGGGATGGTCAACCAAGAACGGCAGTAAGTGGATCACTATGCCAGGCCAAATGTTGCGGTATCGCGCTGCGTCTTTCTGGAGTCGCGCCTATGCTTCGGATTTGAGCCTTGGTTTTTACTGCCAAGATGAAGTTCACGATTTTGCTGAGCCTCAAAGAAATGTAACCCCAATTACGCCAATTACTCCCATTGTTAAGATTGAGAAAGCGACAAAGATTGAGGAAGAAGCACCACCTATTGAGATTGAGGCAACGATTGAGGACAAGATTGAGCTTTGGGACGAAAAACCCCAAGCACAACCTAAGAAGAAAATGAATCTTGAAGAACTAATCAAAAACGCACCAGAAGAATGAATACCAAACCATTAGACATTGCTTATCTTAACGAAACATTCAACTATAACCCGCTAAGTGGGGATTTAACATGGAAGAAAAAAGGCAGCCGTAGATCAGTTGGTTCAAAAGCAGGAAGCAAGGGCAAACTTGGTTACATTTGTATTGGTATGCAAGGCAGGATTTTTAAAGCGCATAGAATTGCATTTGCCATGTTTCACAACAGAAATCCCATTGGGGCTATTGACCACATTAACGGCGACACTAGCGATAATAGGATTTCAAATTTAAGGGAAGCAACACTTAAAAATAACGCCGCGAACTGTAAAACCCGCATTGACAATACTTCTGGAATTAAAGGAGTTCATTACAGTAAAAGATACGGAAAATGGATTGCTCAAATTCAGCGCAACGGGAAGCGTTGTGGAATGGGTTATTTTGAAACAAAAGAAGAAGCTCAAAAGGCTCGCATTGAAGCAGCACAAAATGAATACGGAGAATTTGCAAAGCACTAAAAATATGAACATTTCACAAGAAACAATGATAGGCTTAGTTCCTAATTTGGGGAACGAGTATTACGCTCTGACAGCAACGCCAGAGAACCTTAACGCACCCGTGAGTAAAAGCTTGCTGTGGCAGTTCAACAAGTCGCCTTACAAGTGGCAAAGCGGTATTGGGGTTAAGCAAACCGAGAACATGATTTTCGGGAGCTTGGTTCACGCGCTATGCTTTACGCCGACAAAGGTTGACGAGCAGTTCACAATTTCCAAATACGATGATTTCCGCACCAAGGAAGCACGGGAATGGAAGGTAGAGATGCAGTCGAAGGGGATTGAGGTTGTCAGAGAAGTTGACTGGCACAGAGCGGAGGACATTAAGGACACCGTAATGGAATCGCAATATGTCTTCGGGCTTGGTGCTTGTGACTACGAGGTTGCGGCTTTCGGTAAGATCGGGGAGACTTTGATAAAAGGGATGCTGGATATTTTACCCCACAGTGGTAATACAATCGTTGATCTAAAGGTGACGGCTAGTATTGGCGATGAGAACGACATGAAGCGGCTGATTACGTCTTTTGGCTACCATTGGCAAGCAGCACTTTATCTTGACCTATACAACGGGCTGAGCGGCAAAGAACCGAGGACGCACTTTGAATTCTTGTTCATCGAAGACAGTTATCCGCACGAAATGGCCGTCATTCGATTGTCTGACGAATTCATTCAGAAAGGGCGTGAGGGTTACATGAACGCCGTCGCAAAATGGCAAAGTGCAGTTTCTTCTAAAAAGTTCTCGCCAAAACATCAGGGTGTTGTAGAACTTGACCCGCCAGCTTGGGCATAACCTTTTAAAGCACAGATATGAATACAGCACAACAAATAGGACGGGTAGGGCGAGACATTGAACTACGGCATACACCGAAAGGAGACGCAGTTTGCGAGGTTACGCTCGCGGTTGACGATGGTTTCGGGGACAAGAAGAAAACCTTTTGGTTTGTATGGGTATTGTGGGGTAAAACCGCAGAAACCGCTGCCAAATTTCTTTCAAAGGGTGATATGGTTGGATTCTCTGGCCCCGTTACGCAAGATACATACGAGAAGGGTGGGGTTCAGCAAAGCAAGACTCGCTTTCGTTGTGAGCGCATGACGTTGCTTCCTAATAATAAGGATAAAAAATCTTCTGGTAGTCCATACAGCAAACCAGTAGCCCAAGCTAACGACGACGAGGATGATTCGCAAATTCCCTTTTAATCTATGAAACCAGAACCACTATTCTACACAAACGGTTACGCCGTTTACGAACCTGACGTTGCTACAAAAATGGGGTATGAAAGCCTCACGGTTGCTTACCACACCGATAGCAACAACAACGTGATTCGCCGCCAAGAAAACTACATCTGGCAACTACAATGCTACACGATGCAAGGATGCGATTGTGTGGCCGTGATCGTCCCAGACGGGCTTGAGATGTGGCGGCACACTACCGAGTTAAACATTGACCCTGAAACGGGGCTGAAATGCTCCAGATATGTAGCTTCCACAAGAAAATAACCGACCATGAAAAAGACACAAACCGACATGATACTATCAGACCTTGAGAAAGGCGAGATGATAACCCCGCTGGACGCTTTGAATAACTACGGTTGTATGCGCCTGGCTTCCCGTGTTCACGAACTAAAGCAAGACGGCTTCGATGTTCGCAAGAAAACGATTATCCGCAACGGCAAAAGCTATGCGGCTTATTATATCCCTAAAGTTGAGAAGTTTGAATTAACCTACTGCTAATATGCCACTAATGACCAACCACGAAGATATGCGGAGATACACCGCGCCACCAGACGATCTGCCAGAAGAAAAGCGTTACACCCGCGCACAAGTTATAGCTTACATCGAATCATGCTTTCCGTGTGAATCACACAAGAAGGATTACTCGGTTGCTGACGCTTTGATCTACCTGAAAGACTGCGTTGACGACATAAACCACGAACTATGGGGGCTTGATACGCAGAGATGAATCTATTTACACCACCACCAGAAACACAATGGAACGTCCTAAACCTTGGCGCGGGAGTTCAATCTTCATGCCTCGCTCTAATGGCGGCTAAAGGCGAGATCACTCCTATGCCTGACTTCGCTGTTTTTGCTGATACACAAGCAGAGCCACAGAGCGTTTATGATTGGCTTGATTGGCTTGAAGCTCAACTACCTTATCCTGTTTATAGGGTGACAAAAGGCAATCTCACGGACGATAGTATCAAAATTCACGAAAGGAAAGATGGAAGCGGTGAGAGGGTAAATAACATTATCCCCGCCTTTGGCATCTTACCAGACGGGACTAAAACCGCAGCTATTGGTCGGAAATGCACCAATGACTACAAAATTCTTCCTATCTTAAAAAAGATAAAAGAGGCGTGTGGGATAACAAGAGGTCAAAAAAAATGCACCGTTACACAATGGATTGGGATTAGCTGGGATGAATTACAGCGCATGAAAGGTAGTAGATTTGCGTGGACTCAACACAGGTGGCCGCTAATCGAAATGCGAATGTCTCGCCAGATGTGTTTAGATTGGATGAAGAACAATGGTTATCCAGAGCCACCAAGATCGGCGTGTTACTATTGCCCCTTCCACAGTGATACCGAATGGCGTAGGCTTAGGGATGAAGAACCGCATGAGTTCCGCCTTGCAATAGAGTTTGATAGGCTTTTACGAATGACTCACAGATACCACAATAGGAGAATGAAAATGGAGGTTTATTTGCACAATTCATGTAAGCCTTTAGGCGAAGTGGACTTTGATAACGACGAGGACAAAGGGCAGCAAGTTTGGGATTTCCAAGCAGAATGTGAGGGAATGTGCGGAGTATGAAATGTAAAAACTGCAATAGCAATAAAGAGCCTTGGTTTTCAAGAACAACGCCAATGGGTTACTATTGCCAAGATTGCGGGAAAGAAATTAAAAATAATATGAGAACACAAATCTACATAGACGGAAGCTTAATGGAGGAAGGCGAGGTTATTAGTTACGCCATGACGAATTACGCTGACTTCGTGCCTGACGACATGGACATTCAGTATGCTAAGAACCTCATGGATTCTATGGGGCATCTGGTGGAGGAATACGCGCCTTTGCCGTGCGTGGTAGGGATAGACAACGGGCTTACGGGCGGCGTAACGGTAATCAGCCAGCACACGGGGGATATTATCGCTATGACTGCAATGCCTGTGAAAGAGCGGCGTGGAAAGAATGAAATCGACATTCAGGAACTCTACCGCTGGTTGATGGCTAATTTAAACGGGCGTTTGAATTATGCGGTTTACTACGTGGAAGAACCTTGTGGGAGTAAATCACTCGGTGCAGCTCTGTCTATGGCGAGTAGCTTCCATTGTATTCGCGGGATGCTGGAGACGAAAAACCTTGTTTGGCACGGGATTAGCGCGAACACCTGGCAGAAAGATTTGCTTGGTAAGTCCAAGGTGAAAGGCAAGAAGGTAAGCGAACAAGCGTTTGCATTGGCTAACTGGCCTGACGTAAAGTTTCCCACGAAGAAGCCGAAAGGTAAGATTTTGAATGACGGAATCATAGATTCTGCGCTAATTTCTCTTTACGGAAGAAAACAACATCAATAAACATGGCATCGGCAGGTAAAGGTAAGGGTTGGGTTAAAACCGTCGAATGGTGGAAGCACCTACGTTGGATGAAACGCCCACAAAACAAACGAGTTCGTGCAGATGGCAAAAAACAAATAGAGAAAGAGACGTTATGAGTTCACACAAGGGTTCTTGGAGCAGAGTAAACAACCACAAAGATTGGGCAGATAATTATGAGCAGATTTTCAAACGAAAAGGAGATAGACCCGAAGAAGTATCGGTTTGTCCCAAGCAGGGTGGCAGATCCAATCAACAAGGAAAAGATTGCCAAGATGGTGACGTTCCTGCCAGAGACGTATCGGAGAATCCACAAACTAGCGTGTAAGGAAAAAATTTCCCTGAGCGCGGCACTTGAAAAGATGCTGGACACGGCAGAGGCTAAGGCTATTGCTCCAGCACACACAGAAGATTGGATTAAGAAGCTCAAAAAGCAGGACGAACCGAAATACGCATCATATAATTTATTCACTAAACCAAAGACAAGGAGACAAGTAAATGGCAATGTTAAAGGGGTTTCCCCAAAGGCTTAAAGATACCAAACCAGAGGATTGCGAGGGAGATGGGTGGTTAGCTCATTTCGCGAATGCAAGGGACGTTATGAAGGTGGGCGGTATAGCAGTGTTTGTGGGTGGTTGTGGCACAGGCAAGACCCGCATGAGCTACGAACTTGCGAAACTACAGAAGGAGCGCACAGTGGGCGTTCACGGCTTAAATAAGCCTATGCCAGCCATTTACACCACGGCAGACAAGATGCTGGAAGAACTACGCTCCAGTTTTGGCAATGACAAGGACGCTACAAGTGAGCGCAACGTCATGGACAGCTACTCTTCAGCCTCGCTTCTGGTGATCGACGAACTGGATTCATGCGTCAAGACTGAATTCGGGCAAAGAAAACTCAAGCGCATCATAGATGAACGCTACATGGCTAAGTTAGCCACAATCATTATCACCAACCAAGAGCGTAAGCGGCTGAGTGAACTACTGCCAGAACCCGTCATGGATCGCATCAGGGAGTGCGGTAAGGGCTTTCACTTTAATTGGCCTAGCTTCAGAACTCGGTAAGTGGAAATCCAAGTAGGTGACAATTTGACCCCTACTTGAAATTGCAACGATTTGTTGTGCATAATTTCCGAAATATGCAACACAAGCTACTTTGTATGACTCCAAACCGTAACAAATAATGGGTGGTATTTGTCACAAATTACCCGCCCAAACCGTGACAAATCGTAACGGGTTGATGGCAATGACCGACATTTACCGACATTTGGCTGGGTTTATCGGTCAGAGTTACAGAAACCGAAACAGATTGGTTTTAGACCCTTTGATGATAAGCAATCTTTTTGCTATTCTGTTGGCATTTAGTAACCTCTGCATATGCTCTTTGGCAGTTGAAGCGGACACCTCCACACCCTCACCCCGCATTTTCTCGATGTATTCCAGCAACGTGAATTCGTCGCTTTGCTTTGGTCGGATAGCCTCTGCTTGAGTTTTAATGAAAGCGTCTAGTGCGCTCAAATGATGCCTTGCGGACTTATCCAAGTGTCCCCCTCTTTGGTTACGTGCCATATTTTTGTGTCTCCTGTCTTTGTGTTTATGATGCCGTATGCAAAACCTTGTCTCCAGCCTAGTTTGGCTGTGTGGCGGTCGGCGTAATCCATCTGGTCAATGTCGCCAATGCAACCGATAGAATGTGCTTCCCCGCCAGAAATGTGCCGTGCCGTGTATTGGTTTGGGGCGTGTACGTGGCCGTGTATCACTTGACCGTATCGCTCATAGTGCATTTTAGCTGGGTTTACGCCGCTATGAAAGCCGTGGATTAGCTTCACCTTGCTGTCAGGCAGGGTTAAATACGCACCAACCTTGTATGGAATCCAAGTGATTTTGAGTTGTTTGAATTTCCGCTCGGATGATTCAACTAACCCTTGGCAATGATCGCGGATAACTCCGTTTGTTTTACTGTGTGACCATTCCCAAATTCTCGAATCGTGATTTCCCAAAGTAAGCAAGTTGGGACGGAATGTTTCTAGGTATTTAATGCCAGCCTGATAGTCCTCTGACAAAGAACGGGCTTTGTCGTCAGGGCTTGCACCGCCTCTAAGATTTGCGAAGTCCCACAAATCCCCCAAATCACAGCGAATATGTGGCTTCCAAGTATCACAGAACCCCATTAGTTTCGCAAATGACTCTTTACAAATTAGCTCCCCGTGGCTGTCTCCTGCTACAATGAATTTTTTAAAGCTCATAATTTAGAATTCTAGTTTATTCCAACTTGGGAAGAAGATTTCCTCCATACATCGAACCACCGCTTCGGTTTCCATTTTCTCACACCATGCTACTCCCGATAAAAGCAAAGAAGCCTCCATCATTTCATGGCGTAATGTTTCTATTTTGTCTTTTTCGTTTTTCACGTTGTCAGAAATCCAAATGGTTTTTACTTCGTGTTCGTATTGTCCGTAAGTATTTTCCAACTTACCTATCCGAACTTTTATGGTTTGACCAGCTATTTTTACGTGGCGAGGTAGTTTCATGGTCGGTATGGGTGTCTTTTTTGTCATGGTATATTGGGGTGAATTAAACCGTTCTTTGGAAGTGCATACCGTCGCGTGACCAGAATACCCCAGCACTAAGCCATCCATGCTTTGCAAACACTTTAATCACGCTGAACGGCATTGTCGCTTTGGTAGGCCAATGAGCATAAAGCCCGTTTGTTTTAGCCACGAAATCCACAGCAGCCCCTCTTGCGTGCAGTGATGGTAAAGAGCCACCGCGCATAGGGCGATTATTGTAGCAGCCGTTAAATTCTGCCAGCGTTGCTTTACCTTCTGGAAATGTCGAAAGCTCTTTGACTATCTCAAGTAATGAATCTGCACATTTACCGTTTACTCGTATTGTTTTAACGGGTTTGCCATCGTATTTAACCCCATATCCAACCACGTTAAGGTTTATCAGCATGGATTCATTTCCCGCAGCACCATAGGCGGCGGTAAGGCTAGCTTGATCTTGTTTAGGTGCGCCCGCTGGCATGAACTTACGAATATATTTCTTGCAAGCATCGGTTGATTTCTCGCCCCAGAAACCATCAGCGATAGTCCCAATTTCTTTTTGAATAGCTTTAATTTGGTCGGTTGTCATGGTTCAAGTATCGGAATGGCTTTAGGAATTACGGGGAACTCGTCTTTGATAATGCCTAAAATATCCGAAACCGCAATAGGAGATTTAAACACCCCGCTATGCCCTAGCCCGTGATGCCCTATCGACTCGTAAGAAATGTTGACGTAACGAGGGTCGTGTAGCCTTGGTTTCAGAGCGCGATAGCCCTTCATCCCCATTTCGCCCCAAGGATGCCACGCAAGCCACTTAGATAACCAAACAATCTTGTCAGACTCGGTATGGAAAACTAAGCATTTAGATGCTATTGGAGCTAATGCCGTGTCGCGGTCAAGAGCTGGGTTAAAATAAACCACGTTGACCTTTGCTGGGTGTAGCGAGGAAAGCTCATGTAAAGCCATATCAATTAGGTTACAGCCGTCAGAATGACCTATCACCAAGTCGTCTGGTTTAATCTCCCTAGCGAGCTGCTGTGCGCGGCGTTTGTTTGATACACGAACCCCGACAAGCCCACGCCAGCCCGTAGAGAACTCTGAAACATCGTAATTGCCGTCAGCTAGGAGCCGAGTTGCAAGCCTACCCGTTGTCCCAGCACCGCCGTCAGACACGTTAAAACCATGAACCAATATGACCCTTCGCTTGCTCATTTTTGTGCATGGTAATACGTAATTAGAGCGACAATGGTTATCAGGAAAACAATGATGTTAATCCCATCAAGCTCGTCTGGTTCATACGATTTCATGGCTTTTTGAAGAATCTACAAATTAGGTTGAACAAAGTAATTGCACCAATCAAAAGCCCAAGCAACCCACCAGTAATGCGAATCCACCATTCAAGTTGTTCTTGAAACGTAGTTAAAACTGCCATGAAACTGCCGACCATCCCAGCTATTCCGTTTACTAAGGTGTGAGTGTTGGATTCGTGCATTGTCATTATTTCATGGTTAAAGATTGGCTACCGTCTTCTAAATAGTGCCATCGCAATTATCGACACCAAGGCAAGTATCGCACTTGATGGTTCTGGAACTGCGCTGTTAAAGTTGGCATTGTCGTAGGCTTGGGAAGGTAGTTCGTGGGTGTGCTTGTTTCTTTGGATATGTGATTGTAATATCATGGTATCACTTCTTCGGGTTCAAGAACAGCAGTCATATATGCTAATAGTTGATCTGACCCACCACCAATGGTTGTTGTCGGATGCACAGCAGCTCCTCCACCGTCTTGAACGAATATTGCCGCATCAGTATAAACTGGTCGAGATGCTGTCATTTCAAATGTCCATGCGTCCTTGTCAAAAAGCACATCATAATAAATTCCTTCATCGGCTTTAATCAAATCGTTTAACGCAATTCTGTCTGATTCTCTACTTTGATTAGTTATGTAACTAGATTGCATTACCGTAGAGGCACAGATTAGCGCGTTTGGATTTGTGCTGCGGACAAACGCCCATAAAGTTCTAAGTGCTGCGTGTATCGTTGATACTGGACGAGCTGCGGCTGAGTAGTTTCCAAGATCATTTGTTCCTGCTGCAATGTCAACTACGGTTGGCATATCGTTGGCGATATTTGATGTGGTTAAGCCATTCCCCCCAATGGCAGCGGCTCGTTCTACTGCACCAGCACCACCAACCGCAAGATTGGTAGCAAATAAATTAGCCCCTTTCCAAACGCCTTTGTCTGAATAACGCCCACCAATATAGCTTGCCTGAATTGAGTCACCTTCAAACACATATCTCCATTTGGGAATCACGGTTTGACCAATCAATGTTTGTAAATCGTCCTCCTCAGTATCAGAAAGAGCCTTAGAAAAAAGAAACCAAGCTGGAATTGTGCGCTCAATACTACTAAGTATTGATGTTTCATTATTATTGGCAAAAAGGCACATTCTAAGGCGATTAAGTGTATGTGAAGCCTCGCCTTGTGTTGACGTTCTGCTGTATGTCGTCCCGCTGACAGCATTTAATCTTCGCATCGAAAATGAAGACGCTCCAACTGCCGCATCGTCTCGGAGTGAAACACTTGCAATACTTGTGGTGTTACGACTCCAGCCTGGATTGCCAGAAGTTGTTCTCAAAGTTGTAACAAAGCTTACCGCTTGACCAAACGACGAACCGTTATTGCTCATCGCTAAGCTAGTGGTTGTCAAGCCGTTTGAGAGACGGAAAATTGGTTGGTTAGTGGCGTTAGTGTTGTCAAGTGTTCCACAATGTAGTCCCACGAAAGTCCTTGCACCAGAACTGGAAACGATATTGCCCGTTGCATATTGCAAGCTTCCGTTGAAATATATTCCGTTTCTCAATCTTGATGGTGAACCCGTTATCGTAAGATTAGACAAACCAAATAGCGACGGAATAGAATCTCCAGAACTCGGTTGCGAGTCAGCCCTAAGAACTGCTCCGTCAAGAAGATTACTTCTAATACCAATATCTGAAAGCCCTCGTAAGAAACTAGAAATTCTATGCGCTGCGGCATTTGAAATGCCATGCGCGTCTTGGTATGCCTTTGCTTCTTGAGTTAATGTATTGATGCAACTTCCCCCAAGTTTATTTGCTAAAGAGTAATTCATATTAGTAAGCCCAGCGTGATTGCATATTCGCGTTTGTTGAAATCCTTGTTGAAACCAATGTGCTTGAACGCATTTCGTCAACCCTCAGAAGCTCGTCAGTAAGCTTGTCCATAGCCTCTTGGTCTGCTACTACGGCTTTCTCCATTTGTCCCTCAGCACGTAACCAATCGGAGTAAACCCCGTGCGCCAGATACTCAAACCACTCATCGGGAACTTGCAAAGTCGTGCCATTAGAGCCATCACCGTAGCTATTTGTCCATTGCATCTTGTAAGTAACGAAAACCGTTGAGCTATTCAAAGGCCCGTCAATCGGTTTTGCGCCCGTATTATCCACATAAAAGTCAAAATCTTGTGCGCTAGATGCAAGGAATGGTTCAGTTCTATGCAAACGGATAAACGTATCGACGGAATTCAAACCAACCTCAACCCAAGGCACATAGCCGTTTGTCACAGCCCGCTCTTCACCCACTACCAAGAAGCGAGGCCAGAAGTCGCTAGCTCTAAACGCCCGTTTAGCACGGCTGTTGACCATCGCCCTAATACGGGGAAGCTCAATCGTAGCAAACTCAGTTCCACACAATGACTTAATCAGCGGGAGCAAATCAGTTGTGTAATTCTTTGTCTGCATGAGCGGAAAGTATCAGTAATTCAAAAAAGTTTCAAGCACATCAAATTTCAACCATTGTCGAAATCTTGTTGCTTGCCAATGTAGGTTCGTGTTTTTGGAAATCTCGGATAAACTCGCGGTCACTCCAGCAAGCCTCTCCATATTTTTGAACCATTTGTAGGTATTCGCGCTGTGGAATCTCCGCTAAATGGGTCATTCTAGCCCCCTTTTGCCGCCCTCTATCGCGGTATTCTTTAGCGACTTGTGCCGCTTCTTTCTCACGCTTGTGTTGCGTAATCTCGCTTTTAAGCTGCTCCCCCGTAATAATTTCACGGATAAAAGCGTGTGTCATTGCTTCTTCGCTAGGTCTGATAATCATTGCTGTTTGTGTAAAGGTAAATAGGTGACGGAAGGATTTGAACCTCCCGCCACCTATGGGTTTGGATTTCTTAGAAGTCGCCAGGTGCGATCACTCCGACAACCACGACAATTTTACCAGCGGTCAAGCTGGCAACCGTGCCGTTCCACTCAGCCAAGATTGGCGTAGCGGTGGTAGCGATACCCACAGGCTTCCAGCCAGCAAGGTAGGTGCTGTTTCCAGCAACTTGAACGCAAGCGTCACCAGTATTGCAAGCAGGTGTGCCAGCATCAGCATCCCAAGCGTCGATGAACTCATCTGGATCACCAGCAGTTGTGCCAACGTCAAGCGTAATGTCAGAAGCACCCACAAGGGCGATTTCTTCGTAGGCATAGGCGAAAGCCACCGCACCACCAGCAGGAATAACCCCGATAGTAGCTTGGTTTGCGCTGGTTGCGTGATCTTTGATTTCTTGAACATCTGCAACGTAAACATACGTGCGGATTGCGGATTCGTTATTTACAAGTTTATATGCACTCATGGTAATTATATTTATTAAGTTAAGGTTTTGCCCTCCCGCCATTGTGACGGAAGGGCTAGTTTAATTAGTAGGCAATTTTACCGTGAGCTTGTGGCGATTTGCACACAAGGGTAGTTGCACATTTGACGTAGCCGCGATCACCTGCACCTTGGTTCTCAAGCATAACAGACTCCAGAGGAAGGAGGTTAGCCATACCGATGTATTTAGGATCAATGATGTAGCCGATGTTGGTTGTAGCAGTTGGCATACAAGCAGGGTTTCCGTTGACAATACGGATCGTGCCAAAGTCGGTATCGAACAGCGAAACGCTGAGGGTGATACGGCGGCTGGTGGCATCTTCGTTGATGTTATACGGAGTTGCGGTTGTAGAACCTTCTGCACGGGTGAAGTTAGCAATCACCTTGCGGAGAGCCACGTTCGCAACCAAGGTCAAGTTACCCATTTCGCCAGTTTCGCTAAAGATACTGCCAAGGGCGTTGTTCAAGGTTTGCTCTGTAAGCGTTGCGCTAAGGATGGATGCTGCTGGGGTGCGATACGCAGCAGGAACGTCAGACGGCCCTGCGGAATCAATCCAGTCACCAAGTCCACGAAGTTTGTATGGGTTCACACCATCTTCGGCTTGACGATCATTTGCGGAAGCGACGGCAAACTCAATATCGCGTTTAATCTCGCGAAGAGCTTTTGCTTTTGCTTGGGCAACATCGGCAGGGCCAACGCTGGAAACGGCATTTTGCAAATCCGAAACAAGGAAGTCCTTGCGGAAGATTTGGGTGTAGTTACCAAGACGACCACGGTTAGCGAATTTGTTCGCGAACGAGGTAACGTCAGAGGTTTCGTTGATGCCGTCTGCAGATGGGGTGTCAAGCCCGTCGATAACCCACTCATGGAGGACACCAGAAGCCTTGCCTTTGGAGCAAAGCGAGCTGATTGGGGTTTGTTCAGGCTCAAGCATGGTCAACATCGAAGAAAGGTCTTCGCGGTTGCCAACGGCTGAACCAGTTGCGGAGCTAGTGCTAGGTGCGCTAGGTTGATAAGTAGTTGAAATAGGCATAATTTTAGGTGTTTAGATGTTTGAATTTCATTTGTATTTCTGTGCGGCAACCCAATCTTCGGCAGAGCCACTTTGTTCAAACCGCTTCATGGCTTCAGCATATTTGCTGTTTTGTCCTTGCCCTTGTCGTGACGTTCCAGCTCCAACGGGAGAAGCGGGTGGTTTCACCTTCAACTTCATTCCCGCGCCTTGCGCTACTTTCTTGGCAGTTCCAAATTTTGACCTTGCGGCGTGTGCTAGTAGATACTCGATTTGAACCCCTAAGTGCGGCAGCTTTTCTTTCAACTCACTCACCAAAGGATCACTTACAAGTTCCTGATATGCTTTACCAACGCTTGATTCCTCATCGTTGATTTCTGGCACTTCCTGCTTCGCTAACTGTTGCCATTGGAGATTGCTAGTTTTATAGTTCTCAATGGTTTGCAAATGTGCAGCTTGGGCGGGTAAGTATTTAGCTATCGCGTCCCTTGCGTTACGGTTTGCCAGCTTAATCTGTTTCTTGGTGAACTGTTGACTTCCAACTTGGATAATATCGTCCGCGCTGTAATCATCATATTCCTCAAGCAACCGATCCGTAGTTTCCAGAGTGGCTTCAAAGGAGTCATACTTTGCCTTGATTTCTTCGGCAGTTGTAAGTTCCCCAAATGGGTTCTGTTCTTTCGGGATAGCCTTTACCTGAGGCTTTGTTCCAATTTCCTCTAGTTGGGATTGCAAGGCTTTCTTCTGCGCGGTCAGTTCCCCGATACGCTCAAGAAGGCGGCTTTTGCCTTTCTTTGCTAGTGTTTGGATTTGCTCAGGTGAAAGACTAAGCAGGTCTATCTCATCAGCGGCTTCTTCTTCCGTTTCTTCCTCTTGAGTTTCATCGGTTTCTTGCAGTTCGCTAATCTCTTCGATTTCGCCTTCTGGCAATTCTTCCGCTTCAACCTCTTCGGCTTCCACTTCTTGTTCTACCTCTTGTGTTGATCCTTGGGTCAGTTGCGCGATTAGAGCCTCTGAACTAAGGTTTTCTGATACACTGGAATTATCCTCCCCAGCGACGGAGCTTTGGTTTGCTTTCATGTTTTTAACACCAGTTTACGCCTTGGCGGTGGCGATCTGGGTTAATCCTTAGCAAAACACTAATCATTAGTCAAACACTAATGTTAAACGCCCGATTAAACTAAATCCACACAAACAAAAACGCCCCGCCAGATTTTACCTGACGAGGCGGTTTACTATGTCGAACCAACGAAAAAAAGGCGCGGTGGCCACCCGACCAAGAACGACCACCGCACACAAACAACAAATAGAAAAGACACTAACTATCTGCGGAGAAAATCAACCATAACTCAATTCAGTAGTCAAGAATTACTTGATAACTGGTTTTTCTGGCGTGAGAACAAGCAGAAGCTCGTCTGCCGTAGCGATAGAACCACATAGCTTCATCACATCTTCGTGCGTTGCTGCTTGGCGCATATCGCTAAAGAATCTATCGCGCTCATCACGGATAAAGTCTAAGATTGTTTTGTATTCATCGCGGTCACCAAGGCTGGCTACCGATTGCTCTAGTGTTGGTCGTGGAATCATTAGTATTTTAGTAAGGATTGTTTAGCGCATGGATTTGTCTCCGCGACATTTCCATTTTTTCCGACTTAACTGGTTTGGTGAGTTCTTATCATCTCTCCAATCGCCTTTAATGGCATTTGATCTCGCGCAATAGGAATCTGCCTTTTTCGTAGATGGTCTAATGCGATCCTTGCCATCGCTAGACATTCCTGCCAAGCCATAACGAATCGTATTCTCTCTGCCCGTCTCAGGGTTGACAACCACTTTCTTAAAGCGTTTTTTCATAGATTATCCTTCCATGTTCTGCGTCGATACCCCGCCTACATTAGCTTCCTGCGTTCCGATACGTCCCGTGACTGCGTTCTGCGCTTGCATCTGCATCATCCGATACTGACCAACGTATTTTTCTATACGTGCTGCAAAAGCCTCATCGTTCTGTAGTCTTTGCATAATATCTGGCTGCTGAGCATAGGATTGGATAAGTTGCATCGCAAAATCCGCACCGTTTGGACGAGCTGGAACTTCAATGCCAGAGAAGATTTTGGTCAAGTCGTCAGACACATCTTTCAGCATCTTGTCTTGCGCTTCCTCGGCAGGTTGCAGGATATAATCTGCTAAGAATGGGTTTACTTGCGCGGCAAGAAGCTCAAGCAGTTTGTCCACGTTGATTCTTCCGTTGCGGTCAATTTGCATTAAAGTAGCCATGTTCTTCATCTGCGATTCCACCGCTTCTGGGTCAGTCTCGCGAGTGTCGAACGATACCATAATACTAAAATTATCATCAGCATCACCTTTGCTCATCACTTGTGGGTCAGGGCTTCCCGTCACTTGGAAGAAAACCTCATCTGGCCCCATGCGCTGATACAACTTGAACGCCAACGCAAGAACGTCCTTAACATGGTCAAGGAACTTGTTCACGTAGAATTGCTGACGAAGCGCGGAAAGCGGGTTCTCAATATCAAGCCCCACAGCCTTGTCAGCTTGGGAAATCATTTGCGCTTCGATTCGCTCGCTGCCTGGGTCAAACTGTGGGATCGGCCCGTAAGCAATTTCTCCTAAGCGGCGGTAAGGTAAACGTCTGCCTGGCCCCCAATCTTTCGGCGGGTGTCCTGCTGGGTGGAATAGCGGCGGTAAGGTCGCCATACTTGCACGGTCGATACGGCTATCACGCTCGGTTTTGACCTGCCACTGAGGGCCACGCAGAATATCGGAAAACGAAGTGGTTTCATACATTCGTTTTTGGTTGTCGTTCAAACGTGTTACAACGAAAGGATAATCGTCATAGCCGTTCAGTAGCTCGTTCTTCGCGTAACCATCTGCGGTAGGGTTAAACACGGTGCAGTAGATACCTTCGCTGCCGTCTTCTTCGTCAATCAGGCGTTGGTATGCGTAAATAATCATTACTCTATCGTCGTCCTCGCCCAAGTCGCGGCGTTGCGCTCTTTCGCTAGCAGTTTCGTATGAATAGTTATCCTTGCCTTTAAGCTTCTCAATAGCGTCCTTCACCCACTTTTTGTCCCACCCCTCGCTTACAACCTTTTTCTCAAGCTCTTGTGGTGTGTAGAAAGTCCTACAAAAGACGTATGGTGAGCGTTGCGGGTCGGTGACGTAAGACGGGAATACAACCTCTCCATCGGGTTCACAGCTAAGCGTAATTGGGCAGTCAACCGACATACGGGGGATACTTACTTCGGTAATTCCGTTCGTTCTAAGCTCACGGACAGCCTTCTTAACTCGTCCCATTCCCATGTCAGGAAAAGCGTCTTTAACCATCGCCTCTGCTGCGGCTACGTCCTCACCAAGTAGAATCTCCAGACGCTCGGGAAGCTGGGCTTGCAGTTCCTCAAGCGTGACGGTTTGCTTAAACGTGCGTTTCTCGCGCTTCCAACCCACATAGGAAATCATAATTCCTTTTTCAAGCAGGTGGTTTGCCCCAAGCTCCATCTGCTTCTTAAAGTCAGGAATGTAGCTTTTACGCATCCATTTAAGGAACATAGAAACCACAGAAGCTTTAGCCAAGGAAGTGTGCGAAGTTGGGAACGCTTTAATATGGCTACGGTCAAGTGCTTGGGTAAGCAACGAAACATAGGTGTCAATGCGCTCACCAATGACGTTTACCTCCATATCGGAAGCACCGTCCCAAGGGAAAGCGTTAGCCCCCTTCTTACGCATATCAAGGCTTTTGCCAGGCCAAATGTTACGCCTATCATTGTAAGCGCGTTCACAAGCCATCACGTATTCATCTTGATCCAACCGCGCACGGTCGTATTCCATTTGCAGAATACCTACATCTGGCTCACTTTGTAAGTAAGTTAAAGCCTCGTCGCGGTCAGATTCGTAATTCATGCGAAGAATGTATAATGGTTTTCCTCTGCCCCGTCAATCTTTGTTCCCTTAACCCATTTCCCGACCAGACTAGCCGCAATCGACTCTTTCTGAACTTTCACATAAGCAAGAACATGGTCACGGGTAGTTCCTCGTAGCCACACCCGATTTGGGCATTGCTTGATAACGAAGATTTCAACTGGTTCTTGGGTGTTATCCTTTGGGGTTTCTTCAGCGGTTGCTTCTGTTGCTTGTTTTGTTGGGGGTCTGCCCCTGCGTTTAGTTTCCATAATTTAAATCTGTTTTTTAGGTTTTTCTTTAAGTATATCGCGTATTGCTATTATTTCATCTTCGGTTAACGGTCTTCCTTCTGCAACCCATTTAAATTGTATTTCTTTTAGTATTTCAGATGTTAAGCAAAACCCTTTGGGTATTTGCCCCATAATTATTGTGTCTTGATCCATTTTAATATCCTCCTGAGCCTTGTCTGGTTATTTGCAATGAATGAGGTTCAACATGATCTATCCCGTAGATCGCCGCGTAACGAGCTAAGTCGATAAAATCCTTGTGCGCCTCCTTAAGCCCTTGTTCGCCCGTATATTCAGATAGTGCAGCGATAAAGTTACCACATTCTTCACTAACGTAAAACTTAGGTCGGTTGATGCTATCCATCGGCTTGCTTGTATCCCAACTCATCTTAGAAATCAAGGCTTGTAATCCGTCCTCAATGTCTAAGCCTGGCGCGGGAATACAAATCATATCGTTCTCTGCTAAATCTTCAATAATGGAACTGCTGCCGTCTTGCGCTTGATATTTTGCAGCTCCAAGGCGCGGGTCGATAATACGGGTGTAGATTTCTTCCTCACCCTCAAGATCACGGATTAGTTCGACATAATCCTTCATGCCGTAGCCAAGTCCTTTCGCTCCCTCGCCAGGCATCCATTTACCGTTCTTCCACTCAGCCCAATCACCAACCGTAGTATCGGGCCATTCACGGTAAACGTAATAGGTATCACTCGCATCTACGGCAATCCAGCACATAGCCCAGTTCTTACTACCAGCAGGGTCGATAATGTGGTATCGCGTAATCCCCTTAGTAGGGATCATTTCATGCGGAATCACGTTCACTTCCTTGTTGAATTTAGGGAACTTGGTGGCTTGAGATTTCACGGGAACACCGTATGCGCGGATTAAGATTTTCTCGCGGGATTCGTTTCTTAGGTCGTTTGCTAGTCGTGCATAGCCAGAAAACGGGTTGTCGATAGTGTGGAAGTAATGAATCGAAGCGTTGCGCTTATGGCTATGCTGGATGTATGGTAAAATCTCACCATTCAACAGTTCGGCTGGGCGAGTTTCGATGGTCTTAGCCTTGTCGAGATAGTCCTTAATAACCTCAGTCCAGCCATCAATAGGTGTGAACGTCACAAGCATTTTACTGTTGCGGGTAGCGAGACGGAAACGCATTGTGCTAATCAAATCCTCACCAAGTAGGTATTCGTCCAACCAAACCCCGATATTGTGCCATGTAGCACCTTTAGAACCAAGTTCCGCGCCTTCGATGAAAGTAGGGTTGTTCTGATACTGCGAGTAGGTTTTGAATAGAATCTGGCTCTTATTTGG
>Ga0209820_1000027_pt1 | contig 39037 bp, 65 predicted proteins | sample PPLLak21cMay2015_FD_187254 | JGI IMG/M metagenome (GOLD analysis project Ga0209820, IMG submission 187254) | Freshwater sediment microbial communities from Prairie Pothole Lake near Jamestown, North Dakota, USA - PPLs Lake P7 Core (1) Depth... | ecosystem: Environmental > Aquatic > Freshwater >...
CGCGAAAATTTCAACAAAGCGACGTTTGACCGGGGTGCCCCCCTCTTTGGGTCTCTCATGACCCACCGTGCTGGGGCTTGGCATACCCGCCCTGCTCTCGTCCGGTTCGCGCCGAGTGACAGCGCCTGCACATGGCGCGCAGGTTGCTCCAGCCGTACCGAAGGTCGGGCCGTTCCTTGGCGCCAATGATATGGTCTACGTCTTGGGAGGGGCGCCCGCACCCCGGGACACAGCACACGGGATGTTGACGACGGAAGGCGACGGATAGTCCGCGCCACTTGCCGTCATAAATCGCGTTGTTGGCGCGCCCTCGGCGTTGATAGTCCAAGCGATTGGACTTGGACCTACAAGCGGGGCAGCGTCCTAGACCCTGCACTAGGGCCCGGCATCCGGCTCCAGTGCAGGGGTGGGGTGAGGCGTTAGGCATGTCCCCCGCATATGCGAGGGACAGCCACGGTCAAGGTAGCAGACTCAGGGATCGCCGTAAGGGTCTTTGAAGACAGCGGAACCGACAATGCCGTCAATGTATTCGTCGTCAGGAGACCACCCGACGACCGCCCTTAGCATACGCCACAAGGACGCCAGATCTGCCGCCGCGCGCTCTAGGCGCTCATCTTTCATGGCCTGCCATGCAGCATAGGCCTTATCGTCCCCTTCGACATGTCGGGCGATTCGCTCCATGGTTCGCTCTACAGGTGGCGTAGAATGCGCGAGCAGTCTGTCCAAGATGCGGTGTAGGCGGGCCGTTTCTTTCTTGGTCATGGCAGGATCCTATCGTCTGGGGTCATGTTTGCAGCTAGACGCAGGGGGTTGTCATCCCCCGTGTCTGTGTCCATGTCCGGTTCGATGTCCGGTCGCCCTCGCCGCTTGGCCCTACGCTGAGAGGGAGAGAGCACCTCGGCTGGTTGGCTATCCTTGGGCGGGGTATACCAAGGCATGCGGGACAAGTAGCGGGCGCCGAGCGTACAACCCACGCACTGGAGATGCTTGGGGGACCCCTTGCGCTGCCCGCTCGGCCACCGGGCCGACTGGAGGTCGGCGCACCGCACCGCGAACAGGGTACCCCCGAGCCTGCACCGCACCTCGTCACAAGGCCTGAGCCAGAGAGAGGGCTGATAGGGCGGAGGGCGGTAGGTGTTGCCCTCGACACGGGGGGCGGCTTCGGACAGGAGGAGGTCTAGGAGTTCCAGCGCGTTGGGCGCTCGGCGGATACGGACGAGTTCCACAATCCGAACCGAGCGGCTCACGCTTCACCCTCCCAGATAGACATGTGATTTTCCAGGTTCTCAGGGCTCCTGCGAAGCAGCGACGTTCCCACTCGGCAGGATCGGCAACCACGCGTTCGTTTACACCTAAGGTTGGATCCTTCCACGACCGCCTCGCCACCACATCGATCACACCGCACCCGAAAAAAAGACCGTCGCGTGGGGTGGGGCACCCGCTCCAAGACAACCCACATCCCAAACCGAGTCCCAGCTGCGATGTCCTTTGCAGGCCTACCCATGGCTAATCTCCTTCCGCCTCGCCGCAACGAGGCCGATGACGACATCCCGCCGACGGAACGTCACCCGGTCATGACATACGCGGCAGATACCGGTCTTGTTCGGCCGGCCCTGACCAAGGGGGCCTTTGCTGAACTGCTCTCGGCATAGGGCGCAGGTGTCTGTGTCCGTCCACGTGCTCAACGGCGGGGCGTCGATGGGCCATCCATCAAGGCCGAACCGGCCGGGGATAGGGTTCCGGGGCTTGGGGTTGTACCGGGTGCCGTCTGCGGAGGGGGTTCCACACTGGCGGGCCAGCCGCTCGCGGGCGAGCTCGTCGTCGAGGGCGATACGGGCGTACCCGCGACAGGTGGAGAACCGGGCCTCGGGGCTGGGGGTGGGGTCGAGCATCATGCCATCTCCTTCGCGGCCACGGTAACGCCGGGCTTGTCGTCCTCGCCGCACATGAGCTTGAACACCCGCAACTCGACCACCTGTGAGTCATCCCCCCACACCTTCCCGTTGCAGGCGTCCAGAATCGGCTTAGCGGGGCCGTCGATGTCCTGACGGGGGTTGGTGAGGAGGAGGGTGAGATCGACGCTCAAGGGGCCTTCCAGGGGCCTTAGGCCACGGGTTGCGCGGGTGGCGCAGGCCTTCACTGCATCGTGAAAGGCTCGATACTCGGGGGAGAGCCGGAAGGTGCGCCCCACGTAGCGCCGGTTGACAGATACCGGCTTGAGGGGGACATGGAAGCTGATGCCCCGGGGCACGCTCACGGGTGCCGCCTCCCCTCAAGGTCGCTGACGAGGGAGCCGATCTCGTAGTAGCGAGGAATCCCCATGTCCGCGGCCATCGTCTCCTCGCGGTCGGCTCCGGGGCTGTGCCCGGGTAGGCGCAGGAAAACGTCACACGCCTCCAGCCACGCGAAGTCTAGGGCCATCCACGTCTCGTAGGGCCTCGGGGTCTGGGCGTCCCAGTAATGGGACAGGTGTGGGACGTAGGGGGCGAACCCGGCGTCAAGGAGGCGGGACGCGGCGTCGAGGGCGGTTCGCACGTTCTCCTCGCGGTTGCCCTGGGTGAGGGGGCCCGCTACGTAGACGCGAATTGGCTTCACGGCCGACCCCCGCACTCCTTGCAATTAAAACGGCCGCAGTCGCAGGGCTTAACCTTGCCCTCCCCGCGACAAAAACGACAGGCGGGATCGTAGGGGCGGATGAACACCCGAACATCACCGCCGCACTCGGGACAGGGGGTGAGCCAGCCCCCCATGCGCCTCCCCGTGAGATCGATCACGTTGTCCTTGCGTGGGGGGAGGTCGTAATCCTCGTCGTCCCAGAAATGGGCGGCGATGAGGATCGCCGAGGAGCCCACGGCCAGCAGGATTCCGAAGGCGTAGAGCAGGGTCAGCATTCGTCGCCCCCTATTCCGCCCAAAACCGCAGGGTAACCGCGTTGAGCAGGGCCATGGCGAGCGAGACGGCCGAACTGGTCCACTTGCCCTCAATGGCGTCGTGAATGGTCACCATCACCAGCGCCCCAACCATACCAGCCACAATTAATCTCATCATTCGTCCGTCTCCTTTTCGGTGTCACACCATGGTTTCGGCGGCAACCTCTCGGCGGTCGGCTTCGGTTCGGCTGGATCCAGTGCTTCCTCCCTTGCTCGGCGGAGGATCTCCCGGATGCGGTCGAGGGCGGATTGCGTCTCGGTCATTTCTGTCATCCCGGCTCCGTGACTCCGTAGCCCTCGTTTTGGCCGCAGAATAGGCCGCAGTCGGGAAGGTCTAGATCCTCGTGCCGTCCAGCGTCGGGCCGCAGGTCCCGGAGGCTGGTGCCTTTGAGAACCGTCGCCCCGATGCGGGCCTCAAGATCGGCCATCCGGGCGAACACGTCGGGAAAATCTTTGCGGATCTTGTTCCAGTAACCGGCCCCACCCTTCACGCACCCGATGCAGTTGGCGTTGTGGTATCCGAGCCGGTACATCGCTGGGAGTTCGATGCCAGCGTTCTGGAGCACACGAAAGCAGTGTGTCTTATTCATCCCCCGGTCGATGAGGGGACAACTCACGTTGAGCACTTCCGGGTTATGAGCCTTGAACCGCTCCAGCCGCTCCCGCTCCTCGACCGTGTAGCCGAACACCTGGGTCACATCGGGATCGTCACAAAACGCACGCCGAACCTTCTTCTTCATCTCGACGGTGCAGAGGGCGCCGCCGGGAGAGTTCAGAAAGCGGCGCTTCTCCCACACGTCCCAACAGTCAGCGTACTTGTGTGAACTGAGGTTCAGGATCTTCCGGCCGAGCCACCGCTCCACGTCTGCCGCAAAGCGGTCGTTGTCCGGGTGCTCATTGGCGACGATGCACCGGGCAATGGTAGCAGTGGGGTCCCGCTCAAGTGTCAGCTTTGCCGCCACGGCGCTGGCTGCTCCACACGAGAACCAGACAATAGATTTAGTCATATCTAGGGCTGTGGGCTCAGGCATCGAACCCCTCCACCGGCATGGACTCCTTCACTACTTTGGCGATCCACGACACCATGCGGGGGCGGGTATCCCTCTCCCGGACGGTCCGAGCGATGAAGGCATAGACGGGTCCAGGGCCGCCTCGAAGAGCGATAACGCGCTCGAACTCCTCGGCCTCGGCCTGCGACTGGAGGGGGACTAGGCCCGTGCCCATCCCTGCCTCGATGTTTCGGATAAGTTCGGCGCCGAGAATGCCAAGCCCCATGCGTCCGCTCCCGCTCGCCCGCGCTTCCTCGTCATGCGGCGGGGCGGGGCGTGCCTCGACGGGACGGGCCTCCCCTCCACTCCCCGGGACGGGAAGGGGCGGGGCGGGAAGGGCCTCCACGGGGCGGGGCGGGGCGGGGCGGGAGAGTGTAGACTTTTGCCCGCCGTTTGCCCGGTCGGGCCCCTCGTTTTCTGGGCAAACGCCCGCCGTTTGCCCGTTAGTTGCCGAACGGTTGCCGGTCAGTTGCTTGGCCCGGCCCTTTTTGCCCGCCGCCGAACGAAGCTCAGAGAGGGATTCTCCCTTTGCCTCCCGCTCCGCTTCCCGCTTGGCTCGGCGCTCCACGAATTCCGGGGCGTGGTCCCAGAGGTCATGAACCCGATACGTGCCCGGCCTACCCTCCGGCCATGAGTCGTCGCCCCCCTCGTCGATGAACCCCGCCAACCCCTCTCCGCCGGCTCCGAGCAGGGCGGCCAAGAGCACCCCGTCACGGCCCCGCCAATGGGCGGCGGTCTCCACGTCCACCCGGTCTCCGATATAGTCGTCTGCGGCCTCGTAGGCGGCATCCCAGAGGAGTTCTAGGGCCCCCCGAGCCAGGATCTCGCCGAACCCGACCTGAACGTCATCGAGGGCGCGGGCCAGCCTGCGGAACTTCCGGTCCATCGTTAGGCCGATGCGAGCCATTATGCCCCCCCGCCGTCTGTATCGGAGGCCCACGCGGCTACGATGTCGGCCACACGGCGAAGGTCAGCCGCTATTTCGGCTGCCGTTTTAGGGTCTCCGGTTACGAGGTCCCCCTCGTCGTCCTCGATGCTATAGAACGCCTGACCCACCGCGTTAGCAGTCACGCGAAACACCATCGTCTCGCCGCGGTCCGATACCGGAATCCCGATTTCCGTAAACATAATCACCCCTCAAAAGCCGACACCCTCACCCCCGTGGGCAAGCACGGGAGGAGGGTGTCTTGTGGGCAACGCGCGAGCGCCACCCGAGAACCTATCACGGAGTCTTGCCACTCCATGGGAGAACACACTACCACGCTGCTAGGGCAGGCGTCCATCTACGCCCCCTCCCCTTCGCTGGACGCCCCGAGGAGCGACCCCTGGACTCCCACGGGCTCGACGGACATCGGGATCCGCAGCTGCTCCCGAGCCGCACGAAGCCGCTTCACGGCCACGTCAAAATACTTGGGCTCACGCTCCCAGCCGATGAAGCGGCGGCCGAGGCGGATGCACGCCACGCCGGTTGTGCCCGAGCCCGCGAAGGGGTCGCACACCAGTTCGCCGGGGTCCGTGAAGTCGGAGACGAGCGCCTCCATCAGGGCGAGGGGCTTCTGCGTAGTGTGGACGCGCGCATCCTCGCCCTGTCGACCGGGACGCGAGACCGCCACGGGCAGAGGGTAAAGGCCCTGCTTACCACCCCCATTCCACCGCTTGCGGCCGGGTGGGTGGCAGACCGTGATCGCCTCGCACGCCACGGCTGGTCGGTCTCCGGTGAATTGAGGGGCGCCGCAGACCTTGTGCCAAAAGCAGGTGCGTGCATATTCGAGGCCTCCGCCTCGGAGTTCGTCGGCCCAAAGATGCGATCCCTCGGTGTCCGAAAAGACAAGGCTCCAGCGGGTCGAGATCCGGCCGCAATGCATCCCAACCTCGTTCCGCGTCGCCCCCGTGAGGGCATCGAATCCGAGTGGGGCGATCGAGGAGATCACGCCGCTTCGCCAGCCCTGTTCGCCGCGCCTCACCGACGCGTGAACGTGCTCCGAGTATGGCGGGTCCGTAATCACGTGGTCGACGCTCTTGTCCGCGAGTGACGCCAATCCGTGCTCCGGGTCGAGACAATCGCCACACGTCAACCGCCACCCCGGCCCCTCGGTTACCTCGGGGGCGCTCACGGCCGCACCCCCTCACACCGGTACAGAGAGTCAGGACGGCTCACGAGGACGACGGAGATCGCGCCCTCGGAGCGCAACGCGCGCATCACGCGGTCCGCGCTGGACGGGGAGCCGCCGCACCTCGCGGTCACGTAGTCCGCGAGCTCCCCGGCGTGGAACTCCTCGCCCGTGTGGAGCCTACAGAACGCGATCACCGCCTGCGCGATCTTGCCCCGGACGCGCTGCAACTCGGGGTGCTGGACGGAATCCCAGAGGGAGGGTTGCATCATGGCCCCCGCCTCACCTTCGGCCCCTCGCCGATGTTCGCGGGCTCGCAGACCCACGGCCCCGCTACGCCCTCGTCGGTCAGGCCGTGGAGGATGTACAGGTGCCGCTCGACGACGCGGACCTCCGCCATCGGGTCCGGTAGAGGGGGGCGGGGGTCACGGCGAGACGCGGCCCACCCCGCGGCGACTATCCCGGCAACGGCAGTTAGGAGGAGCGCGCCGACGACTCCAAAGTGGCGGTCGGTCATGCGGACCCCCGGCCGTGCCCCATCGCAAGGGCGAGCGCGGCATAGTCGCGGGTGAGTTCAAGCGCGACGGGCGCCGCCAATTGGTCCAGCGCCCCGCGCGAGAGGGTCAAGCGCAGCGCCGCAACGTTGGCGCACGCCGCAAGGTCCCACGCATCCGCCGCGCAGAGCGGTGGGGACAGGGGACCGTCGAGAAGCACGCCTTCCTCGTCCCGCCACCTCACGGCCGATCCTCCTTGCGCCACACGTCCACCGGGATCCCGGCCTCGTCCCTGATGCGCAAGGCTAGGGTGAGCCCCGGGGAGCGGGTACCCTGGACGATACGGGAAACCTGCGCGTGGTCAACGTCGAGGATGCGGCCGGCCTTGCGAGGGCCGATCCCCTGCGTTGACATCCACTCCTTGAGCATCTTTCCGCCTGTGTTTCGTGCCATGGGTCTTGTATATAGGACCCCTCTCGGTGTGTCAATGGTCGCCGCGCTTGACACCGTACCCGGGGTGGGCGTAGAAGGGATGCCGTGACTGAGTACGACAAGGAGACCAAGCCGTGAGCGTGAGCGACACCATTGAGCGCATCAAGGCGTACCGCAACGAGCACCCCGGTTGTAGCCTGCTGGAGGCCAAGAACGCCGTTGAGCACCCGGACAAGCCGCGCTGCCAGCACGGGGAACTGACCGAGCGCGAGTGCCTGCGTTGTGACAACGATCGACTTCGCGCGCGACTGGCCGAAGTTGAGGGGGCGTTGGCGGACCTTCTGGAGTCCGGGAAGCCCATCACGGGGGGCGGCGGCGTATGGGTGTTTTACGGAGACTGGACCGACGCCCGCGCGGTCCTCTCCCGCACCGAGGGTCGAGAACCGGAGGTGAAGCCGTGAGCCTCGAACTAGTCCCCTGTACGGTGCGTGACGCCATGTCGTTCGTGGGCCAGCACCACCGGCACCACCGGGCCCCTAACGGAGGGTTGTTCGCCGTGGCTTGTGCCGACGATGCGCGCGAGGTCGCTGATGCGCTGATCGGGGTCGCCATCGTGGCCCAGCCTGTCGCGCGAATGGCGATGGATGGATGGACCGCCGAGGTCATCCGCCTGTGCGTGCTCCCGGGACACCCCAACGCCTGTTCGATGCTGTATGGCGCATGCTGGCGAGCTGCTCGCGCCCTCGGGTGGCGGCGGCTGATCACGTACACGCTTCCCGAGGAAGGCGGGGCGTCCCTCCGCGCTTCCGGCTGGCGCTGTCTTGGCGAAGCGGGCGGAGGCAGGTGGACGCGGAAGAACCGCCCCCGAGTGGACCGACACCCAACGCAGGTGAAGATCAAGTGGGAGGCGGAATGACCCCGCGCCCCGATGACAAGGAGGCGAAGCGATGATCGCTGGCAAGGTTGGTGACGAAGTGATGTGGGTTAGCCAGAGCGCGGGATTCGTAGCTGCTAAGCGCGGCGTCATCGAGGCCCTAGTGCCCGCCGGGATGCGTCCTGAGAAAACCAGCAAGAACCCCGCACCCGGAGCGGCGCGAGGCCACCTTTCGTATCTGGTTCGCGTGAAGGGGCACGGGCTCTACTGGCCCCGCGTGTCGCAGTTGTCGTTGGTGCCGCGCCCCACGGAGGACGGACGATGACGCGAGCAGAGAGAGTCGAGGAGGCGTTGCGGGAACTGCACACCGCATCGGCACCGCACCCGGCCCACGTTCGGGCGTGTACGTGCCCGGTCTGCTGCGCCCGTGAGATCGCTGCCGCCACCCTCGCGCTCCCCGAGGACGAGCCCGCGACGGGCGGCAAGCCGTGCGCGTGCGGCCAAATGGTCATCCTCCCCGGCTTCAGGTTCATGCGGGCGGGTAGGCGTGAGAGCACCCTGCATACTGAAGGCGGATGCACGGTCCAGCCCGATAAGCTTGCGGGCGCTGCTGCGCGCATCATCTCGGACGACCTAGAAGAGTGGCAGACCGAAGTTGGCAGGTGGGTCGGGAGCAGCGCCCCCTCCCCGTCCGCCCCCACGACGGGAGGAGCGGCGACGGCCGCCATCATGATTTGCACCTGTGCCGATGGCGGTGAGTGCCTGATCCACGACGAGGAGGAGGCCCCCGCCTCCCCGCCCTCCGTCACCCCGGGGACGCCCGCCATGGACGATGGCGACTCGGGGGTTCTGGCGTGGGACCGCGCGCCCGCCCCGGCCCCACAGGAGCCCGCGACGTGCCCGGAGTGCGAGGGGAGCGGTCGAGGCGAGGGTACGCCAGAATACGAAACGTACTGCGCGGCCTGCGGCGGTACCGGCCGCGTGGGAGGGGACCATGGGTGACGCCCGTTGGACGGAGGAGGTCGCCTTGGCGTGGGTGGCGGACTGCATGCGCTGGCGGGGGCGGGTTCTGCACGGGGAGAGGATGCACTGGTGCTGCGATTGGGACGAGCTTCCGGTGGACGACACGACGCGCGAGGCGGGCGCGTGCGGTTGTTTCGAGCGCATGAGGGGAGGGGACCATGGGTAAGAGAAAGCCGATGCTGCCCACGGCAGCGTGGTTCGTGTCTGCGTTTGGGGAGGAGTCAGAGGAGCGGCGACAGGCAGAGGTCGAACTCCGTGCCGCCGAAGCCGTGATCCGGGCGGCCATGAAGGCGGGGCCCTACGTGTCGACGAAGGACGACTTGGCGATGGGCCGCGCCCTCGCGCGCCTCTCGCGCGTGACGGGCGCGAAGGGAGGCCGCAAGTGAGCGACAAGTGCAGGATGGATCCCACGTGCTACTGGCGCGGGCACTACGACACGCTTTTCGAGGCGAACATGGAGCAGATCGCCCGCGCGCAGTCCGCCGAGGCGCGAGCGGAGCGGGCGGAGGCGGAGTGCGCGAGGCTGAGAGCGGAGGGGGAACGGTGCTGGCTAGTCGCGGGTGAAGTTGGGGGCCTCACGGGGGTGTTGTGCTCATCTCGGGAGCGCGCCGAGAAGGTCGCCGCCAAGGCTGGCGGGCCCGTGGTCCCCGTCCGCGTCGTGAGGGAGGAGCCCAAGCCATGACGCTTCGTGACCGAATCCGCTGTCTCCGTGCGGTACTCCGCGACATCGACCGCAAATGCGCCGACGGAGTGTTGATCTGCCCCGGGTGCAGCTACGAGGACCCTATGTCGGACCTAGACATCCGACTCGACATCAAAGCCGCGCTCCGGGCGGACGACAGGGCGGAGCAGCGGCAACGCAGGCTGCGCGTCGTGAGGGAGGGCGAGTAGCCCCTGCCGGGGAGGGTCGTTGCGTATGACCCTGGGTCCCCGGAAACCCCGGAACGGCCGCGCGTAAGTGTGCGGAATCTCTGTCGCCCCCGCTGGCATGGCGCTAGCAATACGTAGCCTCAACAACGCAGCGCACACGGAGACGCAAGCCATGACGACGACCCGCTACGACGCATCGTTCCGACTAATCAAGGTGTCCTCTGGTCTGTACCGTTCCGAGGATGGGCGCGTCACCGTTATGCGACTCCCTTGGCTGGCGCCAACCCCTTGGCGCGCGACATGGAAGGGCGCCCTTGGGTCGGTGCAGGGAGCGCACTTCTCCACCCTATCCGCGTTCCGACGCGAATGGCGAGCCGGACGCATCTAGGTCCCCTCCTTTTGTGACTCGATCTCGGAATCAGCGCCTAACCCTACCCTGGCGCCGCCAGTACGGGGCGCCCCTCTCCCACGGAGACACACCATGTCCCTACAGACAGCCGAGTCCCTGAACGAGATCACCGGCGGCATCGAGATGGCCCTCAACGCTATCCGCTACAACAACCCCGCCCTATGCGTCGAGGTCGTGCAGGAGCTCCGCCGCTACGTCGCCGGCGAGGTGGCCGCGTGCGTCGACCTCGCCCTCTCCTCGGCCCGCACCGGGGATCAGGCGACGGCCCGCACGGTGCTGATCGCCCTCAAGCAGAAGCTCGACATCGAAGCCCGCATGGCCGCTGCGAAGCGCGCTGCCCGCGCCTACTGATCCGAGGACCCGCCATGACTACCGACGACATGATCCGCCTGCTGATGGTTGCCCACGACGACCTGCGCGCCGAGATCCAGAATCACCCGGACATCTCCTACGCCACGCATGGGACCGCAGTCCTGATTCAAGGGGCCTTGCTCGTCGCCTCGAAGATGCAGCCGGGCCTGTGCCAGCGCCAGCACCTCGCCACCATCGCGCAGATCGGCGCCGACACCCTCGCGGCTGCGTTCCTGCACCGGCCGCACCTCGTCGAGTCGGCCAAACTGCTGCACGACATCGCGTCGTCCCTCCAGATGATCGCGGACGCGGCTCGGCCGGGCGTGGAGGCCGCATGAACCGGCACCGCACGCTAGAGACCGGCTGGGAGGACGACGCCGGAGAGTCGTACCGCGTCACCCTCGAATACTCCCCCGGCTCCCCGGGGCACCGCGAGGAGGCGCCGAGCGGCCCCGAAATCTGGATCCGGTCGGTTCACGAGGACCGCCCCGGTGGCGAGGCGCGGCCCGACCTCATCCCGCAGGTTGAGGCGGAGCTCGATGGTCCATGGTGGGACGAGGCGGCCGATTCCATCGCCGAGGCGGAGGAGGCGTCGTACCTCGATTGGGCCGATCGCGAGATGGACCGAGCCCGCGAGGAGGAGGTGTAGCCGTGGCGCGCATCGAATTCGACTTCATCCCCGGATCCATCATGCCCGTGGTCCGCATCACCGAGGACCCGCCCCGGCGCGAGGAGCCGCGCGACCCGCCACCGGAGTGCGCGTGTCAGGGCCGGTGCGATAACTGCGAGTGCCGCAATTCCAGGCCGCACCCGGGATCGGCCCGGTAGCGGGGCGGGCCGGGCGGTTCGCGTCGTTGTGTGTCGCCCGGCCCGTCAGTCTCTCTCACCCGAGGTTTTCCAATGGCTCGATTCATGAAGGCTGCCCCCCAGCAAGCTCGCCTCAAGGTCTCCATCTACGGCCCCCCGGGGTCGGGCAAGACGTTCTCCACCCTCCTGATGGCGGAGGGGCTCGCGAAGGTGCGTGGGAAGCGGGTCGCATACGTCGACACGGAGCGCGGAACCGACTTCTACGCGCAGGCTGTCCCCGGCCGTTCGGTCCACCCCGAGGCGTTCGACTTCGACGCGCTCTATGAGCGGTCCATCAAGGAGGTCTCCGACGCGGTGTTCTCCCTCGACCCCAAGGAACACGGGGTCGTGGTCCTCGACTCGATCTCCCACCTGTGGGAAGCGGCGATGGATGCGTACCAGGGGCGCAAGACGAAGATCGACTCCATCCCGATGCACGCATGGGGAAAGATCAAGCGGCCGTACAAGGACCTGCTCAAGTACCTGATCGCCGCCCCGCTGGACGTGTTCATCCTCGGTCGTCAGAAGAACGTCTTTGAGGACGACGAGAACACGGGGGAGATGAAAAAGGTTGGTGTGGCGATGCGCGCCGAGGGCGAGACAGCCTACGAACCGCACATCTGCATCCGCATGGAGTCGCGGATCAACCCCGACAAGACGACCCAGAGCGTATACGTCGCCTACGTCGAGAAGGATCGCACCGGCGTTCTATCAGGCCGCTCCATCGTCAACCCCGCGTTCACTATGATCCAACCCCTGCTCCCGCTCCTCGGGGAGGTGCAGGCCCCAGCGGAGAACGAGGAGGAGCGGATCGCCAAGGATGGAGAGCTGCTCGATAAGGCCGACGAGAAGGCGAAGGAGAAGGAGGAGAAGTCAGCGGGCCTTTTCGCGGACCTTCAAGCGCAGGTTTCCGGCTGCGTCGATCTCGCCGCGCTCAACTCGGCGGCGGACGCCATCGCCAAGGCGAAGCGGTATCTGACCGAGGAGCACATGGGGGCTCTGCGCGAGGTCTACAAGTCGAAGCGGGATCGGCTCATCAGCGACACGAGTAAGGCGATCTAATGATCCGCCTCGACCCCGTTGAGCAGAGGGCATGGGCTGCGGCGGAGTACGCGCTCCGCCGGGCCCGAGAGGAGCTCGAAACCGGGACGGATGTGGGGTTCATGCTGCTTGACATCGAAGCCGCATCCGAGGACCTCGCGTTGGCCGCCAAGGAGATCCGCCGCAGGCTGGGGAGGGAGTGATGGCAATCGACCCGAAGAAGTTGGCCGAGCAACGATGGGGTAAGGGGCGCCTGCCACCAGAGACCATCTGCGCCTGCGGGACCCGGACCCGGGACGCCTCGGGTAAGTGCAGGGCCTGCCGGATCGACCTCCCCAAGGTCGCGAAGATGAGCACGGAGAACCTGATCCGCCTCGCTACGATTGTTGGGCAGGAGATCAAGGCGCGGCATTCGGCGATGGAGCAGGCGATCAACGGGCTGAGGGTGGGAGGTGCCAAGTGAACGCCACCGAAACCGCGAAGCTGCTGCGCCGCCTTGGCGCCTGCGAAGAGGCCCGCAATTGGGTCCAGGGCCACACGCTCGCGTGGGCGTGGGAGAAATGTGAGCGCGCCTACTGGCTGGAATGGCTCGCGAATGCGCTCGGCGTCAGGATGACCGACTCGGCGCGGGCCGAGTACGACCGCGTGGAGGCAGCGGCGTGGGCCAAGTACAACCGCGGGAGGGCAGCGGCGCAGGCCGAGTACGACCGCGTGAGGGCACCGGCCTACCGCGCGGCCGTGCCCTACGCGGAGATCCTCAAGGCCGCGAAGGAGAGAGCGTGATCCCCGCGATGCGAAGCCTCCCCAGCGACCTCTGCGCCGAGTGCTGGGGCAAAATCAAGGCCGCTGCGAAGGCGGAGAAGGAGCGCCGCAGGGAGAAGAAGCGGCCGCGCGTGGAGGCGAAGCGAGGCCGGTCGCTGAACGAGTGGGAGAGGTGGGTTGCTCTCAAGACCCAGGCCATGCTGCGCGACAGTTGGACCTGCGTCATGTGCCGGACGCCCGTGGGGCTCGACTGCCACCATCTGGAGCCCGGCGGGGCGAAGCACAGGAGGGAGCGGATCGAGAACGTGATCACCCTTTGCCGGTGGTGCCACGATGCGTATCACGCCAACGTGTCCCGGTTTGCGCCGGCCATTAAGAACTGGTGCGACGCGCACGGATACCCGTATCCCAACCGGAAGGAATACCGATGACCGACGCACCTGAGATTCGACAAGCGGCAACGGCCGAGGACATGATCGCGGAGCTCACCCGCGAGCGTGACGAGGCCCGGGGCGAGTACCTCGGCGCCTCACGGGAACGGGACGCGCTAAGCCGGGAGGTCGTACGCCTCCTTGTGGACAACGACGGGCTCCGGCGGAGGATTCGCCTACTGGAGGCCGAGATCGACGAGATGCCTCACCTGGCCGAGTAGATCACCCGGTCCCCCGCGATCCTCCTAACCTCCCGTTCCGCAAGCCGCTCGGCTTCGGCGCGGGAGGTTCCCTTCCCATCGAACTGGATCCGGGCGGCGATCTCGTCCCACCACTCGCGCCAGTCGAGATCCCATTCCCGGGGGTCGGGTCCGAGGGTCACGCCGCGCGCTCCCGGGCCCGGAGCCATGACAGGTACGCGGCCCCCTCCTCCGGGTCCCAGAACGGTTTGATCAGGTCGGGGTGGTCAGCCGGCAGCCGTGGGTCGATGACGGTTAGCACCGCCGGGCCGAGGTGCTGATCCCGGAACCCCTTCTCCAGCGCGAACCGGTCATGCCGCTTGTAACTCGCCACCTTGATCGCGTGGCAGACGATGCCCGACTCGGGGTCCTTCAAGACGCCATAGGCTGACTCGTGGGTGTGGCCTGCGATCGCGAGGTGGTCGCGCACGCCGAGAAAGATCGCCTTCATCGGTCCGTGCGCGGGATTCCACTGTGAGCGCCCCGCGAAGTCGTGGCGGCAGTTGATCCGCACCTCGCGCTTGCCCGGGAACCGGAGCGCGATCCGCACCTCGGAGTCCTGATACAGGGCGCCGATCTGGGATGTGATCCAGCGCATAGGGTCCCCGGACCCGGACCAGGCGTCATGATTCCCGCCGACGATGTAGATCCAGTCCCGGACCTGCTCAACGAACCATTCCGCGAGCTGCCACGCGTCGGCCTGCGTCGTGCTCTGCGCCGAGTAGAGCCGCGCGAGTCGGCCGATCCAGTTGTTCGTCGTGTCGCCGACCGTCGCGCCGTACAGGCCCGGAGTCTCCCGGACAAGCCGCGCGTGAGCCTCCAGCAGGCTGATGTCCGTCCCGTCATCGTCGACGTGCGGGTCCCCGAAGTGCAGGATTCCGATGGGGTCCGACTTGGAGAGCTTCACCGGGATCAGGTGACGCGACTCCATGTGGGCATCAAGGCGGGCATACCGCCGCTTGCGCTCCTCGACCAACTCCTCCTTGGTCAGGCCCGAAGGCGTTGGGCGGGTGATCTCGGGCTGCTCCCCCCGGCCAAGAAGTTGGGCGTACTCGATCCCCAGCGCGCGGCAGGCGTGATGGAAGGACGGGACCGTAATGCCGAACCGCTTTGCCGCCTCAGGGCCTGACGCGCTGGCCCGAATCGCGGCCTCCAGATCCTCCCGCTGCTCCGGCTTCCACCGATACGGTCGACAGGCCACTTACCTCCCCCTCCTATCCGCTTCCTCCACCGGGGGAGTGTCCATCGGGATCACCCCGCCGCCTGCCACAACGTCCGTGTTGAAGCCCATCGGCTGCCGACCCTTGCGCCGCTTCGCGCGTTTCGTTTCCTTTACCAAGCGGATCAGTTGGTCAACCTTCTCCTCGACCGCCGTAAGCTTCGCCCATAGCAGATCGTGATCAGTGGGGGGCATGGCTAGGAAAGGGCGTTAAGTCGGCAGGTCCCAACCCCAACAATGGCTCCAGACGCAAACGCACTTACAAACCCGGCCCGGCTTTTCTGGGAATCCGTTGCGCTGATCGTCTGCGCGTTGTCCACCCGGGTTACCGTGATTGTCGTGGATGTCACATCGACGCGGAGTTCAACGGTGCTCCCCGTGGTTATCGCGTTCCATGTCGTGGTTGCGATCTGCGTACCAGAGCCGGCGTTTACGCGCTCCAGAGAGACGGTGCCGTTTTGGCGGTAAAAGAAGTTGTAGCCGTTTCCGCTAGTGGCCGTGCCGTAGATCGATGTTCCCGCGTCGTTGTCCCCAGGCCTGCCGATGCGGATCCCGATGTAGCGTGACGCATCACTTGACGCGGCAACGCACTTGAGGTTCATCGTTAGCGACCAAGGAGCCTCGGGGGTGCGGATACCGGGATAGACTACAGCAGACGCGCTGCCGTCTGCCGCGATGTCGAATGTGGCCCATCCACTGAGAACCTTGAACGTCCCGCCCGCTCCAGCCCTCCTGCCGCGCCAACCGGACCCCACCGTTCCATACGTGGCCGAAACCCCGGTATCGATTGTCCCGAATGATCCCGCAACCGGAACGGCTAGCGCAAACCCCAGGGGAGTGCCTTCGTCACGCCAAAGCATCTGTGTCATGTAGGCTGGGTCATCAGTCAGGATCCCGTCGACACCCAGAGCAATCCACTCATCAGCTTTTTGAACGTCGTTCACAAAGAACAGGAACACCTTAAGCCCGGCTGCCTTGGCGTCCGTCACCCATTCGGCAGTGGCCTCTCGCCAACTCGTGGCGATCCCCCATGCGTGATGCGCCGTCGCCGTAGCAACAACGGCAGTCGTCAGGTCGTTACCAACCAGAACCGTGCGAATACGGGGATCGGTCGCGTACACCTCGTCTAGAACCGTGGTGCTAAAACTTTGGATTACAACGGTGCGATACATCCCGGCCCGACTGATGCGCTCCAGCGTTTCCAGCCTGACGGCGCCGGGAGTGTCATCCTCCAACTGCGGAAACGTAAGGTGCTTCCCACCGTAGCGGCTAAGGAACTCGTGTAGCGTCGGGATCTCCAGCCACCGATAAGGCGTCAGTGTGGCCCACGGTTCATGGGCCGCCGCGTTCATTCGGCGCAGGTCGTCGAACCTGACTTCCGCGACCGTCGCAGTAACCCCCGTGGTCCGCGTCGTGGTTAGGTCGTGCATCCCGATGACGATGCCGTCAGCAGACGCGCGACCGTCGATCTCGAAGGCGGCGCCCGTGGCGGCTGCCTGCTCGAACGCCTCCCATGTGTTCTCGGGGGCGTACAGATCCAACATTCCGCGATGGGCGACGATATATGGCGTCTGGTCCCAATCGGGAAAATCGAACGGCTCCAGCCAGTCCGACAAACTGCGCGCCGTCGTGCGCCCCGTCGCCGTGACCGTCGCCGCTCCCAGCGACGCCGCTCCGGTGCCTCCCTGCGCTTCGGGGAGTGGGGCAGCGAGGTGCGTTGCGGTGACGGTCGGAGCGTCCGCCGTGCCTCCGAGGTCGTTCGTCAGGCGGATGCCGCCGCGCGTTGTGGACGTCGCGGCCGGGAGCCCCAGCGCCACCCCGGGAACCACGGACAGGCGCGGCACGTCCCCGATCGCCACCGTCGCGGGCGAGCTCGCGAGCTGCCACTTCTCAGGGGTTCGAGAGTGATACCGCTGCCCGTCTGCCGTAGCACCGTCGATCACCACATTCCAGTAGGTTCCCGCCGGAGTCAGCGCGTCATTGGCTGCAAGCGACAGCGACGAAACGGTGCCGTTAGCGATGAGGCCAACGACTTTGCCAACCACCCGCGACCCGTCTGGCGCGCTAGCGGGCTGCGACAACTCCGCCACAATGGTGCCGGCGGTGAGGCCGACACCGTCGCCGGAAACCGCGCTACCGTTGACCTCGATCACCGTCACGGCCATTCGCTAACCTCTCCCCTCGTCCGCATCGCGCCGTGACCGGCGATTCCGTTCGTCTGCGGAGGCGGCAAGTTGCCCCTCCATCCGAGCTAGCCGCTCACGCATGTCCTCCACTTTTGCGTTAAGGTCGGCTTGCCATTGGCGCTCGTCCTCCTCGTGCCGCGCAAACCGCTCCGCGATGCCCGACTGTAGAGCCGTCAACGCACCCGTAACCTGGGCGAACTCGCTTTGCAGCCACCGATAGGCGCTGAGAACCTTAAGCACGATGCCCACGACAAGGCCCGCTGCCGCTACGAGTGAAACCGCCACAACGAGAACCGTCCGCGCGTCGTTTGGGGAAAGTGGACCCATGCCTTCACCTCACCACTCAAGCCGCAGCGCGGCGCCGAAGATGGGGGCCGGGTTCGATGACGGAGCCGCCGCGACCCGAGCCCCGAGCCAGAGACCACCGACAATGCGGCGATCAGCCTCCACCATGAACCGATAGCCGGAACGGCCGGGCTCCCATAGACCACCCACACCCAGAGCCCAACCAGGCCGCCCCGAGGTCGTGACGGTCTCCCGCTGCGTAGTTGCGTGCGAGGTCGTGGCCGTCGTCGCGGCCCCGCTCGCCCCGCTGGACCCGCTCGCCGTCGTGACCGTGTCTCGGGTCTCGACCCGCTCCACCGGCTTGCCCTCGGCGTAGATGGTTCGGATGAGGACCCGGGTCTTGGTCTCGCGCTGCCACTGCGCCCGCGCCTCGGCAACGGCATGCGTGATCGCGGACTCGTCGCGGATCGTCGTCACCTTCTCGCGCACATCGACCGGCGCAGAGAACCGGCCGGCGAGGAACGAGGCCACGAGGAACACCACGCAGCACGCGCCGATGATCACCCGGCGCTTCACGGCGCCCCCGGGGGAGACCAGATCGACCGCTGCGGGAACAGGAAGAATGCGGAGACCGCACCGATCACAGCAACGACCGGAGGCCACCGGAGCCAGAGCGTTACCGCCGGCCAGTAGGCGCGGTTGGGGTCGAAGATATCCGCGAGCAGGTACGCCGCGCCGATTGCCCACCACACCACCGCCGCGACCGCGCCCGCTGTGTCACTCCAGGGGAGTCGCCTCCACGTCACGAAGAAGTGAACCGACAGGCCCGTGAGAAAGAACGCCAGAGAAGGGAGGCCGCGATAGGCGAGGCTCCGCGCCTCCTGCGAGATCAGCCGCACATCCCACCCCCGACGCTGGAGCCAGATCAGCGCTAGCTCCCACGCAGCCCAGAGGATGAAGGGACCCAGCACGACCCACCGGGTGATCAGGTTGATGCCTCGCTCCGTCATGGCTGCTTGTCCTCCGGGGGCTTGCCAGCAAACTTCGCGCCCACGTTGCCAGCGATCACGAGCCCCGAGATACCCACGACCCCCGCGACATACGAGGCATAGAGGACGAGCCCCGCCGCAGGGAACGAGATCGACAGCCCCAAGCCGAGGAGGAGCATCGACAGGGCCACGAGGCCGAAGGCCGTCTTGCGGTGCCCTCTCACGCGCCCACCAGGGCCCGCGCCTTATGCGGGGTGTACGGGTGGTACGTCTTGCCGTCCGAGGTCCACAGGGCCTGACGACGGGGCGGCCGATACGACGGGGAACAGGAGACGTGGATCCACGCGGACCCAACCGCCTCGAAGATCAATTGGTCGTAGGGGAGGTCACTGAGCCAGACAGCCTCAAAGGCGTCGGCGATCGGGATTCCCACCGGCACGATATCCGCAGCCTGACCCCGAGTGTGCTGCGAGGCGCGGATCGGATCCCCCGGCTTCGCGCCCTGCAACCCGCGCTGGACCACCTCCGAGCGGTAGCCCGAGTTGACCCGCACCGGGCATCCCCACAACGCTCGGATCGGTTCGAGGAGGAAGCTACACAGGTGGAACAATTCCAGCCGGGCGCCGAACGGAGGATGGTTCGGAAGCAACTCGCCGTCCGGGCCGCGCTGGTCCGTGTGCGTCATCTCCTCCAACGAGAAATGCTCCGTCACCAACACGGGCGCCCCCTCGCGAAAATGGAGCCGGCGCCGTCGGGGCCACTGTAGGGCGAGGTCGATCGAGCGGGGCTCACGGGATCCTGCATATCCGCCCCGCTGCCGTGGTCAACCTCCGGGGCTAGTACCGGGTGCCCGCCGTGGCGTTCAGGGGGAGCTGCTCGATGCGGAGGCCGCTGATTCGAGTGCCGACCTTTGGGTTGGCTCCGCCGTCGTCAACGGTCCAAGAGGTATAGACCTGTTCAGCGGATGCACTAGTTACCCACGGAACGTGCTTCGCCATGCCAAACGGAAGCAACTGGTACGGCTGCGCCACGGTGTCAACCGCAACCCGCGTTGCCGTAGCGGCGAGCGCCTTGGTGCCAGATTCATCTGTCCACGAATAACACAGATCAACATCGGCATCGATTGCGTAGTTGTGGTACGCGGTGCTGAACAAGGGAGTGCCTACCGCGCCGTCGGCAAACGCAAACAACCTGGTTCCCTGAACTTCGATGTCGTTGTCGATGGGTGTTCTGGTCGGGGTTGTGTCCTCTTCATGTGGGGAGACCCACCTACAATCGCAGATCAGACAGCGGAGACCCCGCTTGCTCCACATCCACACCATGTTTGCTACCAACGACGAACGCTGCGCCGCGGTGATGTAGCTGCCACCGGACATATTCCCGTTGTCGTTTGGAGTAAACGACGCCGGAACAGACTCTGCCCCGGGCAACGACAACGAGGAGCCGGTTTCCCATAGGGTCACGGAGGCAACCCACATGGCGTCGGCCGTAGAAGCTCGTTCAACCGTTACTTCAACGGCAGTCGTGGCGTCGAACGGAGTTATAGAGATTGTTGCCGTGTACCACGCAAACGTCGTGGCGGTTACGGATATGGTGGCAGCCGTAACGCCGTCGATTTTGATCAAGAGAGAATAGGTCCCGGCCCCAGAGTTTCCGGCCAATACTGCGACCTTCAAGGCCGAAACCCGAGCCCCGATTAGGACTTTGTAGATCCCCAGGTTAACCCCAGCGTCGTTGCGCGCGAACAAGCCCAGGTGCGAGGCGACACACTGGGGCGCTCCGCGTGAGGCAACGAACAAGTTAGCGTGTTGTGCCAGCCACCGCGCTAGATATCTAGAGTCGGGGCGATCCGCAGCGGCCCAGGCTTGACTGACCGCTCCCCACGCGGCAGGCGCCCACAGGGAGGTTGGAACCCAATACGAACACACCGACTCCACGGCGTACGCGTCCCCGGAACTGGTTGTTGCCCACAATTCCCACACGTCCAGTGGATCCGTTGGCGTGTCCACTGACACCCACCCTGCATAAAACCCCAGCGCCGCGTAGGTAACGGTAACGCTACTCGTAGCTAGCGTGCGGGTGTTCTTGAGCGTCAGTGTCGCGGACGTGGTGGCGCCGAGCGTCAGATAAAACCACCATCTCACCGAGGCCGAGGCGCCGCGGTGAGATGGGATGGAATAAACGCCGATACGATCCGACGTTCTTGTTAGGTACGGAAGTACCGGCGCCGTTTGGGCCGCGTTGTGATAGTCGTTGGTCCACGCGTTGAGGGCCCGCGCAACGTTGCCCATGAAAATCTTAGTATCCCACGGCGAGGCGGGGAGGTCGGAGTTGTAGGTGTAGTTTTCCCAGTCCATCAACGCGCGCCATGAGGTCGCCATTTCTGGAGTACCGGGACCAAACTCGTCGCTGGAAAACGTCCGCCGCGTCTCGGGGTAGGTGACGGTCATGGGCTAGATCGCGTGCCTGTGGGGGGGATCATTGGCAGTCCCGAGGGCCGGGGTCGCGTCGGCGAGGTAGCCCCACCGTGCGCGCTGCGCCGCCGTGGCGGAGTCGTAGGAGGCTGGCATCACCACGTCGCCGGCCGTGGTCCCGGCGGGGACCGCCGCCATCGCCAGATCCAGCGTCGTCCCGCCGTCGGTGACTCCGGTCAGCGTCGCGGTGCCGCGGCTGGTCAGGAGGGTGGACGTCCACACTTCGATCACGTCCCCGGTCGAGAACAGCTCCGCCGCGAACAGGGCGCCGTCCGTGTCGGTGATCCGAATGACCCCCGCCGCAGTCGAGGCGACCGGCTCCCCGGGGGCGATGAGGCGCGTTTCCGTCGCCGGGGTCCGCATGACTGTGAACGCCACCACTCCCCGAGCGTCGTCGACCTGCTTTGCCAGCACCTCACAGAGAACAGTAGTGAGTCCCGCCCCGCCAGAGTCGGGATTGGGCACGTTCTCCACAGTCAGGTAGATCAGATCCCCGACGTTCACGGACAGGTAGGCATACGAACACTCGATACCCATCTTCGGGTAGGGTCGAGCGTAGCGATCCCTGAGTGTCTCAAAGTAGCGGAGGCTGGAGTTCTTAGCGTCCGTCTGTAGCGCCGCTCCGAAGAATCCGACGGCGCCGGGGTCGTTCCCGGTGTATTGTCCCCGCGCCTCTACCTCGACGGTCAGATACTGCCCGGCATAGAACTCCTGGGCTTCCGTCCCCTGCCCCTGCATCTCGCCGTAGAAGGTCTGTCGGAAGTCGTCGGCGATGGCGTCGTAATCGCAGCGCCAAATCATCTTGCCGATCACGTCGGCGATGTTGGCGTTCCACTCCGGGGCGGCGGTAAGAGCGTCAGCCCCAACGACCTCGACGGTGTCTCCGGGGATCGGGGGGTTCAGCCTACGCACGGTGAGGCTGTCACCGAGCAGGGACACAGGGAAACAGAGGTGGGGGCGGAGGATCTTCGCAATCTCATCCGAGAGGCGGAACGGTTCCGTGTAGAGCCAGAGGTGACGAACGCCCGGCAGCCACTTGTCGCGGAGCGCCTCGATCCCGGCGATGTCGATCCGGGCCTGATCGATCCCGGCCCCCCACCCGCTAGGCAGGGTGTCATAGGTCCCGTTGGCGCCGTCGCCCTCCCGTGAGGTGAGGAGCGCAAGGAGAATCTCTAGCGGGTGGTCCCCGGCGGTGAACTTGGAAAACCGATACTCAGCCGTCCCGGCCGCATCATAGGCCCCAGTCCAGAACGCCTCGGCGAGCTCCGCGCCTGGTTGATGCTGCTCCGCCGTCGTCGTGAACAGGCCGCGCCCGTCGACGTCGATATAGGACCCGACCGCGTCCGATGCGACCGTGCCGCAGAAAAACTCATCTTCCACCTTGACGATCAGCGTCTGGCCGTTTGTCCAGTCTCCCGAAATGGACTCGGCAACGATTCTAAGCTTTGTAGTCTCGGGGTCGGGCTCAAGAACGCTGGCGGCCTCGTACGTCCCGGCCCCGTCCTTCATTCCAGCATACAGCTTCGCGCGACGCTGGCCAGCAAAGACGGTGGCCCGCAGGTCCGAATCCACCGACTCCATGGATAGGACGAGGGCCGTTCCGCGAAGCGTGGTCTTGGCTCCCCGGATCGTGCCGGCCCACCGGATCACCTTGTTCGCATCGGTGCCGTCGAGGGTCGTGATGAGCGCAGCCGTGCGCGTGGCGATGAACCGGGGGTAAGGAGTGATCAGATCCCCGGTCGTGTGCAGGTATGTGGCACTCCGCCCGGGGAGCGCATACATCCCGCGCGTCACGCCGGAGAAGGTCCCGGCTGCGTAGCTCGTATAGGTGAACGTCTCGCGTCCGCAGTAGAACGTGCCCCCGCCCGCCGGAAACTGCGCGGCATCCGGGGTGCCCGTGTACGCGAGGGTGGTGATCGCGCCGGTCGCTGCAACATCCTCGTTGAGCACCAACCGATAGTCGGTGCGCGCAGTCCCGGCCACGAGGCGGAGCACCTCGCCCGCCGCGTCGAACACGAGGGTCGCCTCATAGGCCCCCACCGTGCTGGTCCCGTCTAGTGGCCGAGCCTCCTGGTCCACGCCGGAAGGCGGCCCGAGGAGAACCGGCTTGACGCCGAGCCTTTCCTCGTCCGTGTCCCGCGCCGCAAACCAAGACGCCGCGCGTTCCGTCAGGCCGAACGCCCACGGGATCCCCTCGATCTCAACCCAGAGATCGACGGCCACCCCAGGTTGGGCGATGCTCGTTAGGAACGCGGCCGGGATGGTCATGGACTAGACGAACTTCCGCATGGAGAGGGTGTAGGCGTAGAGTTGCATCTTGTCGTCGCGGCCCGGAGAGAACCGCTTGAGCGCCTCCCCGTCCAGCGCGACATCGATATAGGTGCCCTCGACCGTCGCGTCGGGCCAGTAGCGGAAGCGGGCGTAACCGTCCCGCCAGAGCCGCTCTAGCGCCTCATTCGTGTGCGTCCCCTCGCGGGCGATCTTGGTCTTCCACTCGGGGAGCCACGCGAAGTCAACGCGCCGCGTCTCCTGCGGCGAGCCGTAGACGACGGACTTGATCGCGCCGGAAAGCGCCACGGTCCCTGCCGCGACGCGCTCGTACTCCTCTCGGGAGTCGAATACGCACGGGCGCTCGGGATACCAGCCGCTTTGATGCTGGAGGGTCCCGGTGTGCGTCGTACCGCTAGCGGTGTCGACGGCGCCGAAGCCGAGGATGTCGCGGGCCGAGGTGGCTGCGTGGGTGCCGGTGGAGAACAGGATCGAGAACGGCGCGCCGGCTCCGATTCCGATCGTTACCCGGCCCGCGCTACTAACCGAAACGGCCCACGCGGCCGTGCCGGGAGTCGAAGGCAGAGTGTCGGCCGTAAGGGTTTGAGCGGCGCTGGGCTCGACGGTCCACCCAGCAACTGGCCACGCCGAGTTAGGATCCGTCAGGTAGGTGGGCTTCCATGTCGAGGCCGGCAACAGAGACTGAATCCTGATCTTACCGCCAGTGCCGATCGTGCCAGCGTAATAAGCGAGGCCCCCGCTGGCCAATTCCATCTTGTAGGCCAACTCCTGCGCCAGTCCGAGGACAGTATAAGACCCAGGGGTGATGATGGTGGCGGTAGGTGTTCCGTTCTCCAACCACTCTATGGCTGTCTTGTCTGCCGGAACCGTCACGACCGGAGTGGGCGTATACGCAGCAACCAGTTTGGCAAGCAGGTCCGTGGCGAGGGCCGCCGCCGAGTAGTAGACGCCCGCCGTGAGCCGCGGTGCGTAGGTCGTGCCCTCAATGGTCAGGTCCACGTAATCGTTGACCCCGGCGGTGACGGTCAACGGCCAGAACGCCTTGGGGGGTCGAGAGAGTGCCATCGCCTACGTCGCCTCCGCACCGCGCATGTACCCGAGCCGCTCCGCCGCTGCGATGCTCCGCGCCGTCACCCGGGCGATCTCTGCCTCCGTGAACCCACCGGGGGCGATCACGTACACCGTCTCTCGCTTTGTGATCTCGCTGTCCGAGCCCGTGATCGACGACGACCCCAGTGACGACTGATTCGCATTCCGTGCCGCCTCGACTTGCTGCTTTTCCGATGCCGTCATCCCTCGGTTCTGGCCGATCGCGTAGGCCGCTCCGCCCGCGACTCCAGCCACAACTCCGAACGCCGCTGCCGCAGCGCCGTGCTGCGCCGCCGCCTTGTAGTTATCGACCGCGAGCGACGCCAGCGCCATCGCTCCCTCGAAGATCGCCCGCGAGGCCGCCTCGACCGCGAGCGCCGCCAGCGCGTCCTGCGCCATCTTCGCGTAGGCAGCCCCCGAGGTGTCCCCCATCGTCTCCGCTGCGCCGCCTGCCTCCTCCATAGCGTCCGTGAAGGATGCCGCCTGCGTAAGCATCGGGGAGAACGACTGCGCGAACGAATTGGCCATCTCGCGGCCGGCAGACTCAAGCGCCCCCTGCACCTCCCCAATAGCCGTCTTCCACTTCTCCATGGCCACCATGGAGTTGTAGATGTCGTCGTCCATCTTGGGAACGGCCACGGCCCATGTGCCCGACACAACCTCTTTAGCGAGACGATCCAGCGTTTCCGACAGGCCCTTAGCCGCGTCGGCGGTCGCCTTCATCTCCACGAAATCAACAGCATTGCCAAGGGACGCCTCCCCAGGCCCCTTGTCGAGTTCCTTGAGCAGCTTTTTGTATTCGATCTGCTGCCGAAGTCGCTCGTTCTCAGCTGCAAGGTTCTGGATCTCATCCAGGCGTAGCTGCGCCGTGCGGAGTTTGGCCCCGTGGAGCCCCACCATTTCCGCCTTAAGCCTGGACACCTCCTCCCGATGCTCAACCTCAGCGTCGGTTAGCCCTGCCAACTCCCCCTTAAGCCTGCGGTTGGCTTCACGAACGGAATCCCGGGCGTCGCCGACAACGCGAAGGGAACGGGTTGTAGCCGCCGCCTCTTTTTCAGCCGCAGCCTCCCGCTCCTTAGCGGCCTTTTCGGCGGCCTTGGCCTCCTCCTCCCACGCATCAACGAGAAGTCTAACGCCGGCCTGCGCCAGACTGAGGGCCAGGAGCACTCCGCCCCCGCCCATAATCGCCCCGGCGATGCCCGAAAGCGCGATCTGCGCAGTGCGCCCCTGTGGCCCGAACTCGCCGAGCGCCTGGGTGAAGAACATGGCGGACTCGCGAGCCCGGCCCATGCCCTGCTTCATTTCATTGAGCGCGCTTCCGGCTTGATTCAGCCCGGCCTTGAGCTGTGAGGTGTCAGCGCCGATCTTGACAACGACGGGATTGGGGCCAGCCATTAACGGACCCCGCTTTCAGCCGCAGAGAGATCGGACTCCAGAGCAGCAAGGCCCGCCTCATCCAATGGCTTTGCCCGCGACGAATCGGCAGCCTTCCAGCCGGCATGGACTGCCAACACCTCAAGCAACTCGGCCGCCGGAGGATGGCGCTCCCAGTAACCGGACAAGTCGCGCCACTCCCGCACCGTCATTCGCTTTGCCTCCCGAGGTGTGACCCCACACCCGTTGACGATGCGCCCGTAGACGCCGCGAAAGTTCGGCGGTCCTACGGGCGCGGCGCTTCCCCCGGTGCCGCCTCCCCGTCAACGATCCCGGAGGCGACGTAGACATCACGCACAGCGGCCGCCAGCGCGGCCTCCTTGCGCATGGCCCGGAACGGAAGGGCCCGCTTGACCGCATCCGCGTCCAGCCCGGGGTTGGCAGCCGAGGCAAGGAGCAGGATGATCTCCACCGCCCGATCCCAAGGCTTCTCGTCGTCCCGCAGCGGGCGAGCCTCGATGGCCGCGACCCGCTCTGCGTCGAACAGGGTAGCGTCGGGGATCTCGATCTCCAGTTTGCCGATCCGAACCTTACTCATGCCTAGGCCCCATGCAGCGTCTTGAAGAGGATCCCGTTAGCGTCGGGCATCGCCGTAAACGAAAGCTCGAACGAAGCAAAGTCCTGAGGGGTCAGGGGGAGGGACAGGCCCGGGATCACGACGCGCGGGAGATGGATGCCGAACGTCTTACCCTTGGTCGTGTTGTAGGCCCGGAGCGCGTAGTAGGTGCTGGGAGCCTCAACGATCGCGTTGGTGCCGGTAACGGTCGAACCGGTCGTCTCCGTGTAGTCGTAGGTGATGGTAACGCTGTGGGCCGTGTCAGCGGCCGCGAACGTGTAGACGCCGGCGGAGACCGAATACTCGCCGGTATTGGGGGACGACGCGACCTCAAGCAGGCGAATCCCAGCCGTATTGTCGACGATCTGGAGAGTCGAGGCGTACTTGGCGGCATTCGTGACCGTCACCTGATAGGGCGTCGCAGGAACGGTGCTGGTCTCGCTGGCGAGGTGATACGACCCGGTAGCCTTGGCCGTACCGGGCAGAGCCGACAGGAGAAGCTCGGGGGTGATCTTGGCAAACTGCACCTTACCGGAGCACGCGAGGGTCTTACGGGCGACCTCCTCAACGTAGTAGTTCTCTCCGCGGAGCTCAGCCAGATCAACGGCAAAGTCAACAGTCAGGCCGCGGAGCACGCCGAGCTTCTCGCCCTCGACGTTGGAACCCGGCGGGACGATGAAGCACGACCCCAGATTGAAGATGCTTCGCGCGAATTCAAGACCAGCCATGTGTATGTCTCCTCGTTAAGCCCCGCATATCAACGGGGCACGGAACCGCAAGGCCTACGCGGCATAGGCCAGAACCGAAAGCGGAATGACTGCGACCCCTTGACCCGTCAACTCGCCCGGCACCATCTCCACCACCCCGGAGATCCAACACCGGACAAGCGCCCCGGCGAATGCCCAGAACCTCTCATCGCCGGCCTCAAGGTCGGGATCCTCCTCGGTTCCGAGCACCAAGGCATCCTCGACCTGCTGAATAATCAGGTTCAGCTTCGCGTCGGGAGTCTCGTCCTCCTGAGTCGTGGTCACGTAGACAACGAGTTGGAGCCCGATTTCCCAGAGGACCGGTAGACCCACAGCGTTGGTCGGGGTTTGCGAATCGCAAACTAGCACGCCGAACGGCTGGACCCGACGCACGGCCGTATCTGGCGGCACCCATCGCCGAGACCAAGCCCTGATATCAGGGCACCGGGCCTGGAGCCGGTCGAACAGGGCAGCGACGATCGCCTCTCTATCAAGCGCGGCCATTCGTCTCCTTAGCGGCGCGATTGAGGGCGCCCATGATCATCTGCGCCCACCACCCCTGCGCCTCGGCCTGAATCGGCGGAGCGATCGGGTGGGGGTACAGAACGTGATCCCGATACCGCTTATCGGTGACGATCGAACGAACGCGGTACTTCATCCCGCCCTCCCGCACCGTTCGGCTAGACTTCTTGGTCACGGTGTAGGTGATCTGCCGGCGGGGCCACCCCCAACCCAGCATGTAGGCGTAATCCCGCTTCGGAAACACCATGATCGAAAGTGCACGGCTCCGACTCCTGAACGACGCCCCTGGCTTGTCCACCCGATATTGAACGCTGGCCCGAGCTCGCCCCGTCGCCTGCCCCCTTTTCTTGGTGGGGTTCCCGGGCGCGTCCCATGACTCGCCCCGCAGCGGCATCTTCGATTGCAGGCGAGCCTTGAGAACCGAGCCCACATAGTCGGCCGTGCCCATCAATTGCTGCTGAACCGCTGGCTCAAGCGCGTGGAAGTAGCGTGCCGCCTCCTCGGCCCCCTTGATCTCGATGCTGATCGCCTGCCGGCGAGCGGCCGAGAGAGCCATTACCCCACCGAGATCCGGCGATAGCGGTCGACAATCGCCATCGCGTTGGCGAATTGCGCCCCGGCGTCGTATTGCACCGTGTCGCCGTTGACGCTCAGGGACGACTGTCCGGGCGCATCGGCTCGCCGGAACTTGAGCACGACAAGTTGAATGACTGCGTCCTCCAGATCCGTCGGCACCGTCGCATAGCCGGAGGAGTAGACGATCGCAACGTTGCCGGTGCCCTTGGTGAAGGTGTACCCGTAAAGGCACACCACGTTGCCGTCTAGGTAGTATCCCGCCTCGGTGGCCGACGGCTGCTCGGGGACCGCGGTCCCGTCCACCGTGACGCTAGTCACGGAGGCGACCGGGAACTCCGTAAGGTGCCACCGGGTCCCGCCGTCCCCGTCGAACCTGTCGGTCTTGGACGCGGCCGGCACGTCGAGGGCCCGGTCGGTGGCCCTGCGAACCTCGGCGGAGACAGCCTTGATCGTGCGCGAGAGCTCGGCGTCAAACGTCCCATACGCCGGATCGGAAAACTCCCTTCGCATGTAGCTCTTGACGTTGGCGAGGGTCGTAAGGTCGCCACGGGAGGCGGCATCGGTGACAGCGACCTCGCCATACCACGTAGACTGGAGCAGGCCCGACACGGCAACGAGGGAGGCGTCCAACATGCCGGCCGTGTTGAGGTCGCCTGCGTCGATCGTCACCGTGACCACGTTCCCAGCCGCGGAGACATCCCCGCCCGCGCTGGTCTTGGCGAGTGTCCCGGCCGTGAACGTCAGAGCCCATGCCGTGAGGTCGGGCGAGGTCCCATCCGTGTTGTAGACGGTCAGGACAAGGGAAGCTGAATCGCCCCTGGGAACCGAGAATGAAAAGTCGCTCATTTGACCGCCTGCATATCCCAATGGTTGTTAGTGTCTACAGCGGTGCGGCACCCAGCCGGAACGACCAGTCGACACGGAACACGGGCCCCTGCCCCCCGTAGACTCAAAGTCTCCCGCCCGCGTTCCATAGGCCCGATACACCTCGGCCACTGAGTCCGTGGAAACCCAATCAATCGCCAACACAAACGCGATTCCGTATGCGGTGGCGGCCTCGATGCACCCAAGCACATCCGCCGCAGCGACCGCCCCCGCCACGGTAATGTTCCCGGATTCGCCAAGCGCCAACGAATCCGACGCATACCCGGACACGTCCCCGGACGCAGTGCCTGTCTCGTTGTAGTTAACGCCGCCGATCGCGTCCGCGGCGGTGACTACGCCGTCGCCTGCCGCGGTAGCCGTCTCCACCACGCCGGCAGTGTCCGCCGCCGTGGTAGCGCCCGCGCCAGCCACCGAACCCGACTCACCCGAGCCCCCGGTGTCCGTGGCCGTGGTAGAACCAGCTCCGGCCGCCGTTCCGGCCCCGGACAGGGTCGCTACGTCCGCGGCCGCAACGGATCCATCCGCAGAGGCCGTTCCCGTCTCGATGTAGTTCTGGGCCGTCGGCCCCGTGTCCTCGGCGGTAACCGACGCCTCACCGGAAGCCGAGCCTGTTTCAACCAATGACCCCGCGTTAGCGGCCGTGACCGAGGCGTCCCCGGCCGCCGCGCCGGATTCCACGCGGGTTGCCACGTCGGACGCGTTAACGGCACCCTCGCCCGCCGCTGTCCCGGTCTCCGCGTAATTACTGCCCGACGCTGGCGCGACTGCGAACGTGTACGAGATCCCGGCGTACGTGGTCTGTGACGCTTGGAGGGCCCGGCTAATGCTGCCCGTGGCGGCGGCCGTGCTCTGGACGCACGTGGCGACGCCCATGGCGGCGTCTGACCCGCCCGTGGTCCCGTTGCTAACGCCCGTCCATGTACCGCAGTTGGTACCTCCGGTAGTAGTTCCGAACCCGTCCGTTTCCGAGTTGGTGATGCAGTCCTTCGTGCCGCCGAAGAACACAACCAACGACCCATCGACCGTCGGGGTAACGCCCGCGTTGGCGTAGGGGTTCGCTGTCTCTGCCTCCTGCGCGCCAGCAACGAACGTGGAACTAGCCCCAGGGACCTTGCAGATCCGGGCGAGCCGGGAGTTTCCGGTCCCGGTCGCGGCGCACGAAACCGTGGCCGTGCCCTCGCTGCCCGTCGCGACCTTGTAGAAGATCGCGTAGGTTCCGCTGGACGTGACCGCAGCATTCTTGTGCGTGCTCCAGCCTGCCGGCTGGGTCCAACTCGTTAGTTGGGCGTAGTCGTAACAGAAACACAGGAGCAGATCGCCCGCAGCCGGGCTAGGCTGCGCGGGGGTAAGGGTCCCGGTCGTCCCGACAACGACCGCCCCCCAAGTGACGGTCCCGATCGCCATCTGCCGGGGGTGCCCTTACGAAATGTGAATGTCGGTGATCTGCTCCGTCATGGTGTCCGCCGTGGTCAGCGACCGGGTGGCGGACAGTGCGCCGTAGCAAATGATCTTGCCGGCCGTGCCGGAGGCAACGGTACACAGGAACCAATGCGTCGCGTTCGTCAAGGTGATGCTAGTCCCCCACGTCACAGCGGCAGACATGGACGCCACGCCGGCCGCCGACACGCTCCAGTTAGCGGAGGTGACATTCTTTCTCGCGTAGCCCCCGGAGGTCGTGTGCTCTGTAACCGTCGCCAGGGTCGTGGTATTGCTAGGCGCCGCAGTGGCAAGGCCGATCCATGTCTGGTCCGCCGCAATGGTGCCGCCCTCCACGGCCTGCGTCAGCAGATACTGACTGCCCTCTTGCGTGAAGTTCGCCACTTGTGCCTCCTGCGTCAATTGAAGTGCAACACAGCTCGCGCCACAACATCCGTACCCGCCGCCACCGTCTGAATGCAGTGGCCGATCTCGTGGTTATGCATCGTGACGCCTGCTCCTGAGTTGTCGGGCAGGCTTGCCGCAGCTCGCGCCCTCCCGTCTACCGCGTCGGATGACCCGACCCAGTAACCGACCGTCGGCGCCTGTCCGTCTGCAAACAGGATGTCGGCAACGCCAGAGATGACGACGTAACAGGCCGTACCATCGTCAGCGCCAACGGTCCAGATCGCGCCGATGGCATTGGGCACGCCGGCGGAAGTATTGATGACTGAGTTGGCCGCGCTCCCCGTCGTGACCAGTTGCCCGCGAACGGTACGCGCGCCGGTCTTGTTTGTGAATGCTCTAGCGAACCCGCCGCACGGAGTCAGCGCGATCCCGACCGTGGGGAACTCGATCAATCCATCATCGTCGACGGAAATAACCGTCCGCCCGTATCCGTCGGTGATGGTTTCAACAGAGTTTGCCATGGTGGACCAGTGAAGCCCGGGGCGGCGGACCGCCCCGGGCCCCTATCCCTTAGACGAAGGTGGGATCCAGCACCATCGAGACGGTGCCAGCGATGACGGCCGTGGCGCCGCCACCCTTGAGGGCGAGGCCGGCTGAGTAATACTTGGTCATGTCCGAAACGTAGGACAGCGGGATCTCAACCTGATACTGCGAGTCGCCCGCCGGGGTGGTGAACTCCGTCGTGGTCCCCGAGATGAACGCCGCGCCGGTACCGTTCGCGTCGCTGCCGGTCAGGAGACCGACTTGGAGTCCGGTCGGGCTGCCCGTGAGTGCGCCAGTCGCAACACCGATCAGAAGGGACCGCCCCTTAGGCATCGCAGAACCGAGGATCCAATCCCCCGTTCCCGCGTGAACGATGCCGGAATAGTCGCTCTCGTCCGCGACGGAGACGGGAGCAACGTCGAACTGAGTAGCCGAAACCAGCGGGACGCTGTACTTGGTCGTAAGAGCCATGATCGTTTTTCCTTTCTAGGCCCTAGTTAGGACCGCGAAGCCTGGAGGCAGACGAGGTTGGACACGTAGCTAGAGCCCGAGGACGCGCGAGCGATCTTCGCCGAGAGCGTCGGGGCGCCGCCCATGCGAACGGAAGCGCGGAACGACTGAAGCTGCTGGTCGAACGCCCACGCGATCGTGCTGGCGGTGTTGACGCCGCCGTTGAGCGCGAGGATGTAGCCGTTCGGAACAACGAGGTTGATGTCATTCTGCGCGTTGAAGATCGGGCACGCCTCCGAGGAGTAGACCGGCAGACCGAGGAGAGCGCCCTCGGGAGACTGCCGCATGTCGGGCGAGTAGAGCGGGTAACCGGCAGTAGCGTCCGACTTGAGCGCCCAGATCATCGGGAGCACGGTCGGGTTCACGAGCCAGAACGCGCCCGTCCCCTTGAGGGACGAGGCCTTCATGTTAAAGATGTCCTCAGCCGCGATCACGGACGCAGTGGAGGCGAGATCCGAGAGAACGAGGAGGCCCGGGGCGTACTTGATGCCGAGCGGCTCATCCTCGCCGGTCCCGTTCATCACGTAGTTCTCCATCTTGTAACGGATCTTCTCGGCCATCTTGTTCTGGACGAACGACGCCAGGAACGGCATGTCCGACAGCGACTGCTCGGACACGGAGACGAGCGAGGAAATCGTGTGGAGAACGATGTTCAGCTTCTTGATCGCAGGCTTCGACTGGGTGATCGCGGCGCCTTCCGCGGTCTTGGCTCCAGTGATGCCGGTGGCCGCCCACGGAACGTCCTCGTCCTGAGGAACCACGAGCATATTGCTCGAAGTCTGGATCGGATTCAGGGCCGTCAGGAACGAATCCTCGGCCATGACGGCAGACATGATGCCGGCCGCATACTGCGGAGGAAGCGCGAAGCCGCCATCGGCGCCGACGGTCTCGCCTCCGAACGTCGAAACCGCGTTGACGAGGAGGCGGGGATCCGTGTGATTGCGGATCGCACTCTCGCGAACCGCCATCAGGAACTCGCCCATGCCCTTGGTAAAGCCGTGGTTCGCGTGGTTATGAGCAACGACGGCGCCGCGGGCCCCCTCGTTCGCGTAGACCGGAACCGTACCGGCCGGAGCGGTATTGAGCGGCTGAACGACGCGGGCGACGGGCTGAGCAATCTTGGCCTTGGCCTGCTCCACGCGCTCGATGTTGGCGATCTCCTGCTCCGTCTTGGCGAAGTCCGCCGAGAACTTGTTGAACTGCGCCTGCTCCTCGTCAGTAAGCGCGCGGTTCTCCGCCGCCGCCGCCGCCGTCAGAGCCTCCATGCTGCCACCGAGCTGCGAGAGGAACTGGTTAAGCTGCTCCTTGCGATCCATGTGGTGATCCTTTCCGGCCGTGCCGGTCACTTCCCGTTGACTGACTTACCCGGCTGGCCGGGGCGCTGCGTTCCAGGGCTGGCCCCGGAAAACTTTTCATTTAGGGCGCGGGCCTGAGCGCGCGCCAGATCGGCAACCGCACGAGGCGAGGCGACGCTGCGGGCCTTCGCCGCCGGCCCCGCGGGCTTCTCTTCCTTCTCGGGCGCAGGCGGGTCGGCCCTGCGCACCTCATCGGCGAAGCCGCGCGCGAGGGACTCGTCCGCAGACATCCACGTCTCGTCGGCCATCCACGCGCTGATCTCGGCAATGCCGCGCCCGGTCGCGTTCGTGTAGATGTCGAGGAGGGTTTCCCGGATCTTGCGAAGCGCGTTAACCGTCTTTCGCGCCTCGTCCTCGATCATGTCCGCGTTCCCGAAGGCGAAAACGCCGCCCATCGGGTCGTGAATCATGAACATTGAACCCTCGTTCATGACGACCCGATCTCCGGCCATCGCAATGATGGACGCAATCGATGCAGCGAGACCATCCACGTAAACCGTGCGCTTGCCATCGAACGCCCGAATAGCGTTGAAGATGGCCATGCCATCGAAAACGAACCCGCCAGGACTGTTGATGTGGACCGCGAGTTCGTCGGCCCCCTTAGCCTCAGCGATGGCTGCAACGACATCGGATGGATCAACGCCCTCCCCGGTCCAGGGGTCCTTGCCGATGGCGTCGTAGATGTAGAGCTCCGCGACCGCGCCGCGCTTGGCTGCCGCAAACGGGCGCCCCACGGGCGAAGCGACGCGGGCCGCGATCTCCCGGGCCTTGACCCACGACGGAGGAGGAGGGGGGCGGAGCATCACAGCACCTCGCGCCAGTCGACAGAGACAACGGCCTGCCACGTGCCGGTAGCTGGAACGGTGGCCCGGATGACGAATCCCTCCTGCGTCCCGAGGTTGAGCGGATACCGCTGCTTTTCCGGGGACCACAGGTTATGCTCGGCAAGAGCAACGGTCTGAACAGCAGTCCCCACCGTGAACTGAACGGAGGCGAGGGCGTCGGAGTCCAGAGTCCTCGTCCCCGCGGTAAGCGCCAGCGTGTTGGAGATCACCCCGGAACACGCCGAGGAGGCATCGCTGGTGCGACGCTTGCCGCCGTTTCCAGTCAGGGCGAGAAGGGTGCCTGGCGTCGTGGCTGAGGGCGGGCTCCCGGCCGTGCCGGCCGCCGTCGTCTGGGTGTAGCTGCCGTCGGCGTCCTCGAAGTACGAGGTATAAACGCCGGTCGTGGTCCCAACGTAGATCCGATAACCGGTGGCCCCAGCGTAAGCGGTACACACGTGCGCGATCGACGACGTAGCGCCGGTGGTGGTGACGTTGCGCTCAGCGCTTGGGGCAGTCTCGCCCCATGCCCCCAGCGCGGTAACGACGAAATAGTAGGTTGCGGCCGGAATGGTCCCGCCCGTACCTGACCCGACCGCCGAGGTATAGGCTGCCGCCGCCCATCCACCCTTGTCCGCCGCGGTGAATGCCCGGGCAGCCACCATGTCGACGAGACCGACCCCGGCTGCGAACCCTGCGGCAAGGGACCCCACAGACACGGAAACCCGGTCCACGAGCGCCCGCGCTCCGGTCTGCGACGCGACGTGGCGGAACGAGAAGATCGGAGAGGCGGCCGACGCCCCGGCCGCAATGGTTCCGGTCTTAGCCGCCGCGCTGTAGGCGCCGAGCTGCTGATTGTACCTGCCCGCTCCAACGAGGTCGCTCACGTGCATAGCCTTTCCGCCGCAAGGTGCGGGGGCTCACCGGCGAGCACCGCATCCGCGATCGTCTTGACCCGCATATCCATCTCGGGGGTATTGTCACAAGTGGCCGCGCGACACTCGGCAATCAGCGCCGGTTCAATTCTCGCGCGAAGATCCGCCAGGTTGGCCTCGGCCTTTTCCGGCGCGTTCTTCTCAATGTCGCGGCGACGAGCAGACATCGCCCGCTCGAAGCGATCCAAGGCCACGGCAACGCGCGCCACGTCGGCGGATCGGCGCGGCGGAGGCGCATCGTCCTCGGACTCCTCCTCCTCGTCAGCCTCTTCGGGCGCTGCGCCCGGAGCAACGACGGGCGGGGGGGGAGGCTTGAGCGCATCTTCGAGCCGGCGGATGGAGGACCCCACCACCAAAACATCCCCGTCGTCGCCGATGGAGTTGTCACCAAGGATTGCACGCGCCTCGTTGCGCGTCTTGAGACCACCCGCAACGGCCTGATCCAGAGACGCCACCTGATCCTTGAACGACCCCATGACAAGACGGGTCAGGTCGTGAGCCACCTCGCGCCATGGCGCCCGCTGGGGGAACAGCTTGCGGGTAGCCTCGGCGTCAAACCGCTCCGCCCACGGAAGCAGGGCATTCCGGTAGAAGCCAAGATACAGCTCAGAGAGGTTTGTCCACGCCTCGTTGTCGGCAAGTAGCGTGGTAGGAACCCCGAAGAAGCGCGCGATCTCGGCAACCTGAAACCGGCGCGACTCGACAAGTTGAGACTTCTGCGCATCGTGGTTGATCGGGGTGTAGTCGAGGCCCTGATCCAGAATCGGCGTTCCGTATTGCTTGCCGGCCCCGGAGAAGTTACTGCGCCACCCCTCGCCAAAGTTCTTTTTTTGCTCCTGGGTTAGTGGCTTGTCCGTCTTGAGGATCCCGGCCATGACGGTGCCGTTCGCGAAGTACGCTGCCGCAAACACCTGCGACGCCTGCGCAATACCGACAGCCTTGGCTGCGCGATACAGAGTCGCGTCCCCAACCCACCCGTAAAGGCTGGGCCCGCGCAGATGGAACATGTCCATCGGGTCAACACGCGCGACCCCGCCCTCTGGCTGCTGGACCTCGTAGAAGTACCCGGACTCGTCTCGCTTGGGGGTGACCCTGCCCGGTTCAATCGGCCACAGTGCGATAGGGTTTCCCGCGCGATCCCGCTGAATCTCGGCGTACCCGTTCCCATCGTTCGTGAGCGCCGGCCAAAAAAGCCCCTCCTCGATCGCCTGCGCTGTAGGGGCGTCAGGATGGAAGTCGATTCGCGCCCCATAGTTCAGCACCCGAGAGACAGGGTCGTTATGGAGCAGTTCCCGCTGACCGTTGGCCTTCACCTCGTAGACCCGGATCGGCGCCGCCGCGAGCGAATCCACGATCAGGCGGCAGCACCCATAGAGCGCCGAAACCTGTAGCGCGTTCTCCGGTGTGACTGGCACGCCGGCCTCTGAAAGCCAGGGGTGCCTGAGCAGCCAATCCGGCGACCCGGGGTTGAGGTTCCCGGCGTTGCGCGCAGCCGCTCCCCCACGACGGGAGCGGGTAGACAGAACGCGAGTATGGGACTTGACGGTGATCGTCTGCTGCCGGGCAGGCGCCCGCTTCCGACGACTCATTGCACGCCTCTCCCGCGCGGAGGATTCCTCACGCGCCCCGCATATCCGAGAGACAATCAAACGCAAGGGGCTAGACAAACGTCAACGAGTCGCCCTCGTGCCTCCCGCCGGCCGAGTCTTGTCGCATTGCACCCGCAAGCGCCATGACGATCGCTACCACCCCGTCGATCTTGTTCTCTGGGCGCTCCTTGCGTGGATAAATGTTGTCCTTCGCGTCCCGGTGGCAGACAACGTTCCCGACCATCCACCGAAGAACGGGGTTAGCGTCGTGGTGGAACCGGCCATCTAGGACGAGCGCCTCTAGTTCCTTCATCGGCCCGGAGAAGTTTTGGACCGTAGGGCGCATCTCGACCATGGGCAACCCCTCGGCTTGGAGCTCCGCCGCCAATTGAGTCGCCTGCCAAGGGTCGAAGTCCACCTCGCGGACCTCGAACCTCGCCCCATCGTCCAAGACGGCACGCCGGATCTCTCCGAAGTCGAGCACCTCCCCGGGCGTGGTAGCCAGTCGCCCATCCCTCTCCCACCCGGAATAACTAGCGTTGCGCCCGTCAACAACCGCGGCCTCCGGCAGATAAGAGTCAAGGAAAGCGTAATAGTGCCGCTCAACCTCGCCAGCCTCGGCTTTCACCGCGTCCCGGTGCGGGAGGTCGCGCCAGAACAGGAGGACGCGCGCCGCAATGTCGGTCTTGCTGGCAAGATCAAGCCCCACCGTGCAGGCCTCGCCCGCGAAATCCTCGCGGGTCAACTTCGCGTCACCCGCGCGCTCCCATGCGGCCATGCTCATCCACGCTTGGTCGGCGTTGACCCACACGTTGAGGTGTTTGGTGAGAAAGGCATTCTGCGCGCTAGCGACCTGCTGCGCCTTGCGGGCGAGTTGCGCGATCACGTCAGGCTGAACGCTGACCCCGTAGTTGGGGTTTGCCTTCCTCCATGTAGCCTCGGCCGTCCAGTCGTCGCCGTCATCCATCTCCCAGATCGCTGCGAACAGGGAGTCGTCCTGCACGTCACCGAGAAGCACCCGCCGCGCGTAGGAGTAGACCTCATGGCCGATCCCGGACGTGTCGCTTCCAGCCGTCGAAATCGTCCATAGCAGGGACCGAGACCGCTTGCCCGTGCCCGTCTCCATCACATCGTAGACTTCGCGCGTCCGGTGCGCGTGCAACTCGTCGAGAATCCCGCAGTGGATGTTGAGGCCGTCGAGGTTGTCGGCCTCGCGCGAGAGGGGGCGGAAGCTAGACCCGCTCGCCGCCTGGTAGATGCTGGACGCGGTAGGCGCCGATGGCGAGGTAACGCCCATCGTGTTCGCCAGCGCGGTCCCGTGTGGCGACTTGTTCAGCATCTGCCGCGCGGAGTCCCACACGATCCGCGCCTGCTCCCGCGTCGTCGCCGCCGCGTAGACCTCGGCGCCCCCCTCGCCGTCGGCCGCCAAGCAGTAGAGCCCGACCCCGGAAGAGAGAGCCGACTTGCCATTGCCGCGCGGAACGTAGATCGTCACCCGCCTGAACCGCCGGAGCGCCGTGCCGCGCCGCACCCACCCGAACGCGCCAGCGATCACGAAGCACTGCCACGGTTCCAGGCGGATCCGTTGACCGGCTAGGTCCCCCTTCACGTGCGGGAGCGCCTCTAGAAAGCGGCACGCCCGACCGGCGAGCGCCTCGGAGAACTCATAAGGCCACGCGGCGTCGGACCTCGACCGCTCCATGTCAGCGAGTTGGCGAGCACACGCGGCCACAGCCAGCTTGTTCGCCACGATCTCGCCAGCCACGACCGCCCGGCAGTAGTCCGTCGCCTTGACCACGTGCGGGTCGGCGAAGATCGACGACGCCGGAGCCTTCCGCTTCCGAGGTCCGCGCTTACCCGCCATCGCCGCCCCCGGGGCCAAACTCGGCCAGATCGTTTTTCGGAGCATCCTTGCCGGCGGACATCACCCTCGCCCTCGACGCGGGGTCGAGACCGAACCGCTGTAGGAACGACGACGCCACCTGCATGAGCCGTACCGCCGCGGTCGCTGGCATGTCGGACAGGTCCGAGTCCGCCATCGCCACGCTTTTGACCGCAAGCCGAAACGAGGTGTAGTCCGAGAAGGTGTAACAGCCCGTCGCGTCCACTTGGGCCGCAAGCTCAACCCAAATCGCCCGCTCGCCGGGCCCCAGCGACTTGGGAGGCGGCGGAACCACGGCCCGGTCAAGCACCGGCTCCCCGGTGTTGACGCGACGCGCATCAAGCGTGCCAGCCATCGCCTTGAGCGCCGTGGGCTTTCTGTTGTGTCCGCCCCTCATGGGTGGGTGATTATACCCTCAGGCACGCAAATACCCGAAACCCCGTTGGTGCGTGCGCGAAAATTTCAA